>Ga0222719_10000027_pt1 | contig 149225 bp, 140 predicted proteins | sample C33_34DmetaG_FD_165039 | JGI IMG/M metagenome (GOLD analysis project Ga0222719, IMG submission 165039) | Estuarine water microbial communities from San Francisco Bay, California, United States - C33_34D | ecosystem: Environmental > Aquatic > Marine > Unclassified | place: USA: California... | reverse complement strand
CAAGGTTGACTCCACCACGCCTAGCGACGCAGCTTCAAAGTCTCCCACCTATCCTACACATCAAATAAACAATTCCAATGCAAAGCTATAGTAAAGGTTCACGGGGTCTTTTCGTCCCATTGCGGGTAACCGGCATCTTCACCGATACTACAATTTCACCGAGCTCATGGTTGAGACAGTGCCCAGATCGTTACACCATTCGTGCAGGTCGGAACTTACCCGACAAGGAATTTCGCTACCTTAGGACCGTTATAGTTACGGCCGCCGTTTACTGGGGCTTCAATTCAGAGCTTCGCCGAAGCTAACTCCTCCTTTTAACCTTCCAGCACCGGGCAGGTGTCACACAATATACATCCTCTTTACGAGTTAGCATTGTGCTGTGTTTTTGTTAAACAGTCGCCTGGGTCTGTTCACTGCGATCATGTCATCGACATGACACCCCTTCTCCCGAAGTTACGGGGCTATTTTGCCGAGTTCCTTAACCGCGACTCACTCGCGCGCCTTAGTATTCTCAACCCGTCTACCTGTGTCGGTTTGCGGTACGGTCACCGAAGAAATACACGCAGCTTTTCTCGGCAGTGTGCTTCACTGTACGGGGATAACCATTCACCCCGCACAACTACGCTCCTGCGTCACTACGCTTAACTCTTTTGGTGGTTCAGGAATATTTTAATTGCCTGATTCCCATCGACTACACCTTTCGGTCTCGCCTTAGGGGCCGACTAACCCTGAGCTGACGAACAGAGCTCTAGGAAACCTTAGACTTACGGCGCTAAAGATTCTCACTTTAGTTATCGTTACTTATGCCTACATTTTCTCTTCTATACGTTCCACCGATCCTCGCGAACCGGCTTCAGCACAAATAGAATGCTCCTCTACCATCATACATAGTATGATCCATAGTTTCGGTGATATACTTAGTCCCGAGAATTGTCGGCGCTGCGACGCTCGACCAGTGAGCTATTACGCACTCTTTAAATGAGTGGCTGCTTCTAAGCCAACATCCTGGCTGTCTCAGCATCGCAACATCCTTTATCTATTAGTATATACTTGGGGACCTTAACTGATGGTCTGGGTTGTTTCCCTCTCGGCTACGAAACTTATCTCACGTAGCCTCACTGCTATAGAACATGTATCCGGAATTTGAAGTTTATCTGGGTTCGGTACCGTGGTGACAGCCCTAGCCCAATCAGCGCCCTACCTCCGGCACACTACTATAACGCTGCACCTAAATGCATTTCGAGGAGTACGAGCTATAACCGAGTTTGATTGGCCTTTCACCCCTATCCACAGTTCATCCAAACAATTTTCAACTTGAACTGGTTCGGACCTCCACGTAGTGTTACCTACGCTTCATCCTGACCATGGATAGATCACCCGGTTTCGCGTCTGCCACCACACACTATTCGCCCTATTCAGACTCGCTTTCGCTACGGATCCGACTCTGAGAGTCTTAACCTCGCATGTGATGAGCAACTCGTAGGCTCATTAAGCAAAAGGCACGCAGTCATCACACAGAGTGTGACTCCTACTGCTTGTAAGCGCACGGTTTCAGGTTCTATTTCACTCCCTTCTGAAGGGGTCTTTTCACCTTTCCCTCACGGTACTGGTTCACTATCGGTCACTGAGGAGTATTTAGCCTTACGCAGTGGTCTGCGCAGATTCACACAAAATTTCACTTGTTCCGTGCTACTCAGGATCCTTCCAGCTGCTTCAAGATTTCACTTACGGGGCTATCACCCTCTTTGGCTTACCTTTCCAGGTAATTCAACTATCTATTCACATACTTTGTGGAAGTCCTACAACCCCGATATGCATGCATATCGGTTTGGGCTGGTCCCATTTCGCTCGCCGCTACTCAGGGAATCGCATTCGCTTTCTTTTCCTCCGGTTACTGAGATGTTTCACTTCACCGGGTTGGCTCAATATAAAATTGTAACGAGACATGACTCTCGCTGGGTTGCCCCATTCGGAAATCTCCGGATAATAGCTTTATTCCAGCTACCCGAAGCTTATCGCAGGTAAACGCGTCCTTCATCGCCTCTCAGTGCCAAGGCATCCACCGTGCGCCCTTATTATCTTACCGTATAAGTTAAGTTTTTAGGTCACATTTTTGGCGCGCTTCATTACAACATGGTAATGAACGCTTTTGCTTTTTATTATATTATTGCTGATTACTTTCAATAACACTATTAATTAAATTAATAGATGTTACTCACTCAAATTTTCAAAGAAAAACAATTTTTGTGGACCCTACCGGGATCGAACCGATGACCTCCAGAATGCAAATCTGGCGCTCTCCCAACTGAGCTAAGGGCCCGTCAGTCATTACTGAAGCACGTTAACTAATTAGTAAGAGCTTTGACTTTAGGAGTGGGTCTGAGATGACTTGAACATCCGACCTCACGCTTATCAGGCGTGTGCTCTAACCAGCTGAGCTACAGACCCATAGGGTTTTATAAGAACAATATCTCTATATAAATAGAGAAATGAAGTTCTCTAAAAATAGGAAAAGCAGAAACAAAAGAATTGATTGCCGATAAATGGAATCTCCTAAAAGGAGGTGATCCAGCCGCACCTTCCGATACGGCTACCTTGTTACGACTTAGCCCCAATTATCAAGTTCGCCTTAAATGTTAAAAACATCTTTGGGCGCCCCCGACTTTCATGGCTTGACGGGCGGTGTGTACAAGGCCCGGGAACGTATTCACCGCAGCATGCTGATCTGCGATTACTAGCGATTCCAACTTCATGGAGTCGAGTTTCAGACTCCAATCCGAACTGAGAATGAGTTTAGGGATTATCTCCACCTCGCGGCTTCGCCTATTGTCTCATCCATTGTATTACGTGTGTAGCCCCAGACATAAGGGCCATGATGACTTGACGTCGTCCCCGCCTTCCTCTCCACTTGCGTGGGCAGTCTCTTTAGAGTTCCCAGCATTACCTGATGGCAACTAAAGATAGGGGTTGCGCTCGTTGCGGGACTTAACCCAACACCTCACGGCACGAGCTGACGACAGCCATGCAGCACCTCTGTAACGACCCCGAAGGGAAGCTTCCTTTCAGAAGCAGTCCGTTACACTTCAAGCCTGGGTAAGGTTCTTCGCGTTGCATCGAATTAAACCACATAATCCACCGCTTGTGCGGGCCCCCGTCAATTCCTTTGAGTTTCAACCTTGCGATCGTACTTCCCAGGTGGTATGCTTAACGAATTATCTCCGGCACTAGAACAACAATTTGTTCTAACACCAAGCATACATCGTTTACGGCGTGGACTACCAGGGTATCTAATCCTGTTCGCTCCCCACGCTTTCGTGCCTGAGCGTCAGTAATGAGCCAGAAGACCGCCTTCGCCACCGGTGTTCCTCCTGATATCTACGCATTTCACTGCTACACCAGGAATTCCATCTTCCTCTCTCATACTCAAGACTCGCCGTATCGAGGGCATTTCCATGGTTGAGCCATGGCCTTTAACCTTCGACGCACGAGCCCGCCTGCGCACCCTTTATACCCAGTAATTCCGGACAACGCTTGGACCCTACGTATTACCGCGGCTGCTGGCACGTAGTTAGCCGGTCCTTCCTCTGCAGATACAGTCCCGGGCTCCATAAGAGCCTTTTCTTCTCTGCTGACAGTGGTTTACAGGGCATAACCCATTCATCCCACACGCGGCGTCGCTGGATCAGGGTTTCCCCCATTGTCCAAAATTCCTCACTGCTGCCTCCCGTAGGAGTCTGGACCGTGTCTCAGTTCCAGTGTGACTGATCGTCCTCTCAGACCAGTTAATGATCGTAGCCTTGGTAAGCCATTACCTTACCAACTAGCTAATCATACGCAGACTCATCCTTAACCGCCGTAGCTTTGACCCGGAGGCCTCATCAGATATTAATCCAAGTTTCCCTGGGTTATGTCTGTGTTAAGGGCAGATAATCCACGTGTTACTCACCCGTGCGCCAGTTTAATAGTCTCCCGAAGGAAACGTTCTCCTTGACTTGCATGTGTTAGGCACGCCGCCAGCGTTCGTCCTGAGCCAGGATCAAACTCTCCGTTGTATTAAATTAACGTGTTGTTTTCATGTTTTATTTGATTTTTATCTAAGCAAAAAATCTTACGCTTGCTTGCTTTTCCTATTTTCAAAGAACTTTTTTCCACTTTTGCAAAAGTGTTTCGCAAAAAGGATACAAAGTTAAGTAGGTTTTAATTAACGTCCAAATAAAAAGTGAACTTTTTTAAAAGTTTTTTCTATTTATTTTTTAGCTGATTTCTACTTCTTTTAAAGAACATCTCTTTTGTTTTTTCGTTTCCAAAAGAGCTTACAAATATAGGGTACTTTTATTTAACTTCCAAGCGTTTTTTAACTTTTTTTGAAACTTTTTATTGCTTCTTCAATTAAGTTGTGATAATATTTAAAGTTAGCTTTTATAATATTTTTTGGCTCCATTCTTTGTGAGTCTAATACTGTAGAAGATGCTTCTCCTAAGATCATTTTCACAATAAATGATGGTACTTTAAATATGCTTGGTTTCTTATAAACCTTCCCAATTGTCTTTGTAAGAACATCCATGGTTACCGCATTCGGTGAACCTAAATTGTTTTTTTGACTAACGTCATTTTTTTCGAGTGCGAATATAAGAAACCTTTTCCAATCTGCAAGAGTTATCCAAGAAATATATTGATTTCCTGTGCCTATACTACCACCTACATAGAATTTGAAAGGTCTCATAATCTGCTCTAATGCACCACCATCAGGGTGTAGCACTACTCCAGTTCTAAATATTATTAACCTAATATTATCATTAACTTTCTCTGCAGACTTCTCCCATTTCTTACAAACTTCAGCTAGAAAGTTATTACCGGCTTCGCTATCTTCAGTTAGTAGCTCGTCACCCCTATTGCCAAAGTAACCGCTTGCTGAAGATGACAAGAACTTTACAGGAGGATTGTTGCAACTATTCATTGCTTCAACTAAGACATTAGTCGTATCAACTCTACTGTCTAATATTTCTTTCTTATAGTTATCAGTCCACCTACTACCTATTACTGGTGCGCCAGCCATATTTAAAACTGCATAACTGCCGTTAATTTCAGTTTTCAAATAGTCTATATCCTCTATCCACTCTTTATAGTGTAATGAGTCTTCATTTCTATATCTGTCAGGACTTCTAGTATAAACTACACATTCGTATCCTTCTTTCAACAAATCAGGTACAAGAGATTTCCCAAGGAAACCAGTTCCCCCAGTTATAATGATTCTTTTTTTCATGTTATAAAGTTATGGTTTGGAAATAACTATTTACTTTGTTGGCTTTTGTATTCTTCAATTGCATTCCTAAGCTTTCTTATATTAACATTGTTCTTTTTATAATCAGATCTCTCTTCATCAAAAAGAAGAATTAAATCTTTGTTAATACTAAATGCATTGAAAAAATACTTGGCCGCAGATTTAAAACGGTTGTTAAAGGAGTGTATTTTACCAATTAGATAACTAACTTCCGAATGATTAGGTGTCAAAGAAAGACACTCAGTTAGTATCTCTTCTGAATAGTCCAACATATTCAAGTCCAAATATAGTCTACCTAAATCTTCCATACATTCTATGTTGAAAGGATCTATTTCTATTACTTTCTTATAAGCAGTTATAGCTTCGTAGTTCTGGCTTAGGTTATAGTGTGTATCACCTTTAGCGTACCAAAGCTCTGCCACACTTTGATTAAACTCTAATGCCCTGTTATAATCATCTAATGCACTATCAAACTGTTCTAAAGCATCTAAGCATATGCCTCTACCAAAATATGCTTGATAGTTGTAAGGGTGTTTTTCTATTAGTTTAGTGAAAAGCTTGATAGCATGACCAAATTGCTCATTGTCAGCATAGGCGCTTGCTAAATTTCTCGCTACATCTTTATCAAAAGGTACATACTCAGTTGATAATTCATAGAATTCAATTGCCTCGGCTAATTTGCCGATAGCAGAATAATTATCTCCCTTCTGTACTATTGCAGGGTAGTAGTCTTCCTCAATTGCTAATGTCATATCCAAGCAATCTATTGCTTTTTCATATTGATTGTTATATGAATAAACTAGTGACAAATTAAACCACTGTTCAAAGTCATAAGGGTCTTCATCAATAAGCTGATTGTAACAGTCAATTGCTTTCTCGTATTCACTTAGTATAGTATAGCATACAGCTAGTTCCTGAAGGGCTTCTTGTTTATGGTCTTCTGACTCAACAATAAAATTATAAATTCGAATCGCTTCGTCGTAGTCGGCCTTCTTTTGCAATATACTACCATATATAAGATAAGCATCATCGTTGTGTGGATCTAACTTGAGAACAAATTCAATAGTTTGTTCAGCGATTATTAATTCATTCATACTCTCAAGAGCATCTGCCTTATAAATAAGTATTTCAGAATCATTTGGGTTAAACTTAAGGGCATTATCAAAACTACTAATTGCAGTTTCATACATATCTAAATTTAAAGCTGAAAGTCCTTTTTTGGTGTGTGCTTCAGAAGAATAAGGGTAGTATTCCAACCAAAGATTAGCAAACTCACCAGCCTCGACAAACTTTTCGTTGTCTAGACAGTAATTTACCAAATCTTCAATGATATCAGGGGACGGTAGTTCATTTGGATTTTTCCTACTTTGAACAGCACGCCTATACTTTCTGATTCTCCTATTCATATCATCAGGAGATTGATCATCAAAGTAATTATTAAAATCTAAATTACTCATATAAAGAATCTATATTTAGTCGCTTATTGGAATTGTAATAATAAACAGTGCTTCATCTTTTTCTAAAGATTCAATTGTTATATTACCATTCATACGTTTAAAGTCCGATTCTATTAGTGCCAAGTTATATATATAGTCATCTTCATCACTTGAGATGACATCAAACAAATCAAACTGGCTAGATTTGAATTTAGTTACAACTTCTGAAAGTGGAACATTGTTAGTACAAAGTATTTCCAATTCAAGAGCATTTTCAAAAATATTTTTTGAAATTTGAATATTCACCTCAACATTATTCTGTTCCATAATAAGAGTCTTGTGGAACATAGACAATGTGTCAATTAGAGATTGCTTGTTAGCATAAACATTCTGGTTACTCAACCTATTCAATTCAACATTATAGTCTACACTATTAGATTTATATTTAGTACTTGCTTTGGATATACTTTGTCGTAAAGCATCTATAAAATCTAGTTTCACAATATTGTAGTGGTTTTTTTCATCAGAGAGGATAGTATTCTCTTTCATGCTTTCTACAATACCGTAAATCCTACTAATATTCTCATCGACACTTACTAAGAGTTGTTCTTTTTCTTCAGACACTGATAATTCATCATCATTAAATTTTGCTAAACTTGAATAGCTATCTGAAATTAGATTCATCAACTTATCTGAAACATCTCTGACTAAGAATGATTTTGAGATATTCGCCTCTTCTGCATAATGCTCAGCCAAATTTCTATGACGACTTTTTATAATTTCCAGCTCTTCGGCCTGCTTTTCCAAAGTAACATCTCTACCAATAGCATAAACTTGCTTATCTTCGTTTGATATTGAGAAATTCCAACTTACCCACTTCTCTTCACCATTAGTATTCATTAATGCAGTCTGGTTGAAAGCTTTTTCTTCTTTAGTATTTCTTATAAAATCCTTAAGCTCATCTGAATCTATGCTATTTTTAAACAGTTCTGTTATATTATTTCCAACAATTTGCTCAGAGTCTATTCCTAATATTGGTGTGATTGAATTATTAACTGTTTGCCAGTTTCCATTGATGTCAAGAATACCAATAATATCATTCGAGGTATCAAATATTCTTCTTTGTGGTGCAGCCAATCTTTCGGCTATTTCATTTGCTCTCTCACGTGAAGTGATTACCGAAATCAAGAATCCGAAAAGCATAAAGCCTGACAATAAAGTAGCAATGAAGGCAAACATAGGAAAATAATCATCAAACCCAGCACCAAAATTTGGGGTAGTAGCAAAATATATGTCAAATCTTTTCCCTGCTATTTGAATTTGTGCTGATTTGGCAACAATAGGGTTTGCATGGTTTTCTTCAAAATTAGATGTTTTGTAAACTAAATCTTCTTCACTTTCTGGGTCTAATACACTAAAATAAACTGTAGTATCAGACGCATTACCATTACCTATAGCTTCCTTGAAAAACTTATCTGTATCTATTTCTAAAATCAAAGTACCTTGGTTGTGTTCTATACCTTGATCTAATGTTTCTCTACTTTCACCATTCTTAAAAATTGCTGTAATAACCTGAACACCTCTCGCCCCATCTTTAAACTTATAGACCGGGGTTACCAGAGTAGAATCAAGTTCAGCAGAATTTAGTATATATTCCATTGCTATTTCATCACTGGCATAGTCAAATCCACTTCTATCTTCGTTTCCTTCAAATGGGACAACATATTCTACTATATAATACTTTTTCCTATCAGCTTTTGGATGTATTTTAAGATCATAATATCCTTGAGAGCGAACTGAATGAATAAACTGAGGCATTTGTTGTTTATAAACTTCATATACATAGTTTATACCTAGTAGAGATTCGTATGTTTCTACTAAGTTCAAACTATTTAGCTCAAATACACTCTTTACTACAAATGTGTTTTCAAATAAATTTTGTACTGAATTTTGAACATACATTATATTCTGATTGTGCTTATCTATTCTATTTACTAGCGAATTAGTTGCTTTCTCAAAAGATAGTTTATGATCAGAATCAATGGAATTTTCTAAAAACTGATACACAAAAAAACTGCCCACTATAGCAAGTAATAATACGATGTAGGCAGGATAAGTCTTACCGAATTCAAGAAGTAAACTTCTTTTACTTCTATGGGACCCCTTTACAATAGATTCGTAAGTCGAAATTGATTTTATACTCATATTATCAAACTCGTGTGTTTTTTGTTTTTGTAATTTAGTAAATATTTTTCATTTATTGTAATATAGTTATCTCAACCCTTCTGTTTTTCTTTCTTCCTTCAGCAGTTCTAGAGTCAGCAATAGGACGTCTATCACCCTCACCTCTATCTAATATTCTGTATCTATCTATTCCTTTTGAAAGCAAATATCTTACCACTTTATCTTTCCTTACCACTGAACGCCTTTGATTTTGCTCGGGTGTTCCCATGTTATCAGAGTGACCTACTACCCTAACTTCAGTTCCAGGATTCTCTTTCATAAATTTGATGACTGAATTAAGATATTTTTTTAAGCTAGGTGTAATATCAGTAGCGGCAGGTGTTGGGAAATCAAAAAATTTCAGTCTACTTGTCTCCATACCAAACCTATCATCTTCTTCTATTTCTGCAATTGGCTCTTCAACAACTACCGGCTCTGACTTTTCATAATAAGCTATGTCAGTAGATGTTTTAATAGGTGAATCCTTTAAATTTCTGGATAGATTTACCTCATTCTCAATACCTGCTATATCATAATCAGGCCCAACATAATTTGGATCAAACTTAAGTGTGTCTGTTTTTCTCTTATCATTACCGAATTTAAGAGTAATACCCACTCTTGCAGAAGCAAGACTTATATCTGACTCTTTAACTCCCTGATTTTGCTCACCAATGACTGATGTACCAAAATCAGCAGCAAAAAACGGTGAAAGTCTAAATCTAGTCCCATTTAAATCGACCAGAAGTAAATCATACCCAAGCCCAAAATGAATATAGAATCTCATTTTAAGATCATCTAAATCAAATTTACCGAATTCATTAATATCACCTGAGTTGACAAATTGTTTTAAATGCCTACTATCTTGACTGATTGGGATATCAATTCCAGGACCGATATAGGTATAAAAACCATTTGGTGTAATATCATATCTATATGCTGGTCTAATTTCAAAATAATTAATTGTAGAATTAATTAAATATCTTCTTTCATCAATCGGATTTATTATTCCAGTCTCCATTTCAAATGAACGAGATGTATAATTTAAATTTAAAAAGCCGCCGTGTCTGGACGATATAGGATTATACTCAGCAGTTAGTCCAATGCCATACCCAAAACCAGTTCCATTAGTAAACAGGAACTCAGGGTTAAACGAATCACTAACTGGATTTTCGTATCTCGCAGATGCATAAAATTCGCCTAAAAATTCATTGTAAGGTAGATTTACACCACCACCAAACCACCAATCACCATACCATCTTGTTATTTTTAAGGTGTCTTTATTTTCTAGAGGAACCATATCTACTATAGTACCTTTTTCATCGTAGTTTTTAACTAAGTATAAGGAGTCGGGTTGGTCAACAATTAAAGAATCAGCCTCTTGTGAGAAACTGATTTGTACAGCAAGTATTACTATTATTATAGTGAAAAGATTTTTCATAATTTCAAAACTGCAACATTAAATAAAATAATCTACCTAATTACCTGCAATTTGAAAACCCCTGTTGATTTTTCTACTGATTGATCATTGATAGGAATTGCAATCATTATTATATCGTACATACCAGATGCTAAGTTCTCAGGCAAATCAATAGTAAAGGTATGTGTACCAATTTTTTTGTATTCATCTTCATGTATACTTACTATCTTTCTACCTAATATGTCATATACACCTGCTGTAAGGTATACATCATCATCAACTGTATATTCTACTTGAGTATATGAGCTTGCAGGATTTGGATTTGCTTGTAAATATGTCAAAACTGCATTAGGAACATTTACACAAGCTTTTGCTAAGCTAATAATATTATCAGAGTCATCTTGATATAATAGTTCATAACAGTAAACATAATTTCTGAACGACACTGTGTCGAATCTGTATCTATATGTCTTACCTGGGAATTGTGTGCCCAATCCAGTTAATGCTTCAGCATCTCTTAAATTTCTATAATCAGCAACTTCTGTGTCATAAGTTACTGCCTCTGGGTCTGTCTCATCAAATGGCATAAGTCCACGTCTTAGAATAAAACCTTTGTTAAATGCCTCACTACGAGTTCTCCAGTCTAATACAACTTTCAAATTTGAAGCATATCTGGCCGTAAAATACTCTAATATCATTTCTGGACGCCATGAGCTATCATTCTTAAAGAACACCCTACTGAAATTTTCACCAACAGCTGGAACGTTATCGTCTTCTAAAAACCAGCCGGCTACTGTCAATGAATCAATTGGGATGTCAGTTTTAAAAGCAAAATCTTGGTAGTATTCTACGGGTTTTGCCCACAAGAATCTTACACCATTTTTTTCTTCCCAACTTCCTCTAGGGAATTTTGAGCCATCTTTTGTATAAACATAATACCTCCCTACAGTCACTGTAGTATCCGAATCAAGTGATATAAATAATGTAGAGTCGTAAGTAAATGGGCCTAAATAACCAAATGCTATTCTGTCATCTGCTATATCTATTCTAGCTGTGTAGTTACCAAATGCAGATTCTAAAGGGTCATTATAAGGAATTCTTGTTTGGTCGGGATGTTCTTCTACACCTATGTTAGTATAATCAACTACATCATCGAACCTAACCATAAAAGTTGAGTTAGCCCAGTTTGTTAGGAATGTATCATCTATTCTTGAAACATGAAATTCCAACAAGAGCGTATCTGGCGATAACAATTCCGATCTAATTTCTACTTGTACTACTGAGTCGGCTACTTGTGAATGAGCAACAGAACTAAATAGTATTGTAAAAAAAAATATTAGTATTTTTAGATTCTTCATTTATTTTATCGGGCTTATTTGATCACGGTTATTCCAACTCACATTATAATCGCGAGTAGTTATAATACCGTCCATATTGAAATCTTCATTCAGATACCGGTTTATTATATTAAAGGAATCCCAAGATTTTTTGTAATCGTCTTCTGTAATTTCATCTATACCTGCCACACCTAATAACAAATCATCCACTGTTAAAGTAGGGTCTGGATAGTTCCCTGCAATCATACCATATCTAACTCTACCAGTTTCTGTAAATCCAACAGGTCTAGCTGACCCACCCATTAACAAAATTGGGTTTGAAAAGTCATAAGCTACTGGACTATTAGATGGCCCAATGTATAGGGAATCTTTTGACATTATAGTCAAGTGAGATCTGTGTCTTATAGCTATCCAATAATAAGTACCAGTAGTATCCAAATTATTTGTAGTTAGTTTAGATAATCTAACAGGAGAACTACCATCTACATCTACTATCTGTCCGTCTTGTTTCAAGAAGCAAGTTCTAAAGTGACGTTGAGATGGTTTGAATGCAGCATCTCTAAATTCTAGGACAATCCAATCGACTACATTTTCTGGTAACTCGTCCACTACATGCAAGTCTTTATTAGGGTCTAAATTATAAGGATACATATCCGGTGGAGTTTTTGGCACTAAGTTCTTTTGAACTAGTTCGTTGCTCATATCTTGACCACGGAATGGACCCTCCATAATAACACTTGCTAATAGATATAAATAGTCCTGTGCAGATAGCCCAATAGCATGGTCTCCAAATTCACTCAAAACTGCATTAGCTGTCATCCAAGCACCATCTTGTGATGGAATTGTAGAGGTTAAGTTATTTTCCCATACATTTTCTGGGTCTTTCCACCTTTGTAGAACTAACTCTTCCATTCTTGAAAGAAGTTCAGCAGGTGTCTCGTGAGCTTCAATATCATTTGAATTGTTGGGGTCATTCTTCCAAGCATACCCTATATTCAAAGCTGAAGCATTTGCTAAATCATCACCTTGCCCATCTTCCGCATAAAATGCGTATGTTCTTTGTACTTTTGTATCACCTTTTCTTGGGTTGATAGACCATCTTCTGCCTGGCTTAACATCGAATGTAAGGGCAGCTATTCCATCAGGATTAGTTGGGTCATCGAAAGTAGCAAATGTTTTTCTATTATTAAATAGGTTCTCAGTGCCATCGAAAGTTAGGTTAGTTCTTCTGAATCTACCTTCTATCTCTCTGTCACCATTAAATTCTGGGTTGTTGCTTGCAGTGTAAGTTAGAGTATGATTAGCTACAATTTGGTCGCCATTGTCAACTTGATATGCTCTGATATCGTCACCAACATAGATTTTTTTATTTGCGGTTGCATCTTTATCTAAGATTATACCACCACTGTTTTCTACTATCAGCTCTTGCAAAGGAGTTTCGTTAACTGGTATTTCGCCTCCAGTTGTCATTTGTCCATTGCCGATATAGTTTACATCTACTCTTCCTTCAAAAATAGGATTGTCAGATAGCGAGCCACCAAAATTCCTAACTATGGTAGTCGAATCGCCCATTCTAAAATTAGCATCAGTGGAGTTGCGTAACTCACCTGATGTCAATCTTAGTTCTCTTGACACCTGAAATCCATCTGGAGTAGCTCCAGTCTTGTTTATCACATCTGCACCAACAGCATTGTCTAACTCCAAGTTAGTAAATCTACCATTGCCAGATATATTTTGTGCAGCACTTCCTTTCAGTACATATTTACCATGAACGAATGCCGGGTTTATATTCCCATTGTGCTCAGTTTCGTTTAGTGAATGCATCTCTATTCCTTGATCCTCGTCCCAAGTAATAGGTGTGGCATCATCAGAGAAAAAATAATTTCTAGATTCTAATATTGCATTAGGATCCCTCAATTGCTTCTCACCTTTACCACGAAGTAATATATTATTATAACTTATTTGTGGTACGTTTCTGTAGTCAATTTCATTATCTATTATAACAGTACCATTTATTGATGGTTGTGCTATTCTTGATAATAATCCAAATGATTCAATAAGTCCATCATTATTAATAATTCCGTCAGAACTCATTGCTGCATTATTTTCAACTTCAATTTCAGCATCAGCACTATTATTAATTGTACCACCAGCTTCATTTGTCAAAGTATTATTCTTAACTTTTATCAGTCCAGCATTATTAATCTTACCTGTACCCTTATTTGTGTACTTGGATTGCCCAAGTAAAGAGACAGGTAGCATTATAGCTATAATTAATAATATGTTTTTATTGATTTTCATTAAGATATATTTTTTGAAATTTAATTATTTAAATAATTGGGAGACCTAAAACTGATCTCCCAATAATAAAACTATATTAGTGAGTATTAGTTACCTAAACTAAGTACACCACCAACATTAATACAACCATTGTTGATTAATTCACCCTCAACATTCATCTCAGCACCTTGGCCAGGAGTTCCGTTACCGAATACAATTAATCCACCTACAAAATCAACATCAGCTTCTGCAAAATCAACTTCTTCAGTAATCCCAGTAGTAGGTAATTTTTCAGTTACTCCACTAAAGTCGCCAACATTAAATCTACCTTGGCTACTAGTTAATGGATCTAAGTTAGTACCCCAAGTTTCAGTTGTAGCACTACCCATAGTATCATCAGAATAACCTAACATTAATGTTGGAGTTGGATAAGTTACATCTGGAGTAAGGATATTAATTGCAGCTGCTAAGTCATCAGGAGTTGCTTCATCCTCTGTATAGTCATCAAAATCTCTAACAAAACCAGCCCAAACATTATGTCTTACAACAACTGAGTCAAATGAGAGTGGCTCAGCACCAGAATCCCAAGTGTCAGGATTTGACCAACGACCAGGATTAATTGAAACTACAACACCAGGACCAGCTCTTAGAATCAATTCGTTAGAAGAGAAGAAACCGGCGTCTGTATCAAAATCTAAATCAGCAGCAGCATAAGTCATACCTGGAAGTGCTACTGTACTGAATCCATTTGGACCACTTCCAGCAGTATTTCTAACATATGCATTACCTGTTGCAATTCTTTCATTTTCAGGGTCAGCGTTACCTTCTAAGTATCTAATTTGATCTTCAGTATATCCCGCAATCCAAGTACCAGGAATATCATCAGCGGTATAACCAACCTGAGCTGTACCAGTCCAACCTGTGTTATCATATGCTAAATTAACATCTCTATCTACATCACGAGTGTTGTCATAATTTTCAGTTGAACCATCTTTATTCATGTTAACTTCAAAATAAGTACCTGTAGTAGGTGCTGTTGCAAAGTTCATAGAAGTACCAGCATTACCGAATACATAAGTACCAGCATCAGCAAAAGCATGAGTTCTTCTGAATCTACCAATTACTTCTTCTTGCCCAGCGTAAGTTACATTTCCCGAAGTAGCGTTTGTAAAGTTAACAGCACCGTCAGTAGCACCAATCATAACTAAGTCACTCCCCCCACTCATTTCGAATGAAGTAGCAACATTAATATCGTCTTCAGTACCACCATTATTTTTAGGTGAAATGTCTGCCGTATTCGATATGATAAAGTTACCATAAGGATTAGTAGGAGCAGTTGTAACTACATCACTTGCACCATCTTGGTAATCAACCGTAGAAGTACCAGCAAAAGTTTGGTTATCTCTAGCAAGATTTAAGTTAGTAAATCCACCATTTACATTCATAGTAGCAGATGCATCAACATTTAATACTGCAGTAGCAGCATTAGCTAGGTTTAATGAACCAGCATTGTTTATTGTAGTACTGTATGCATTTGAACCATCACCTAAAGTTAAAGTACCATTGTTAACAGCTAAGTTTGCATCAATAATATTACCGTCGCCTTCTAAGTCAGTCAAACCACCATTATTAAGTGAGTAATCGCCTGCACCAGTTGCTTGAGTAAATGCACCTACAGCTTGAAGAGCACTAGTAGCACCATCAATTGATACACCACTACCGGCAGATGTAGCTAATACGTCAGTAGTACCACCTACATAAGCTAAACCTGAAGACAAAGTCTTCAAAGCATTTTCAGAGAATACTAAATCATTGTAACCAGTACCATTACCAGTATTCTCAGCAGCAACTATTTGTGTAGCTGCACCAGTAGTTGCAGTACCACCATCATAAGTTACAGTAGAACCAGTATAGATTCTATCACCACCAGCAGTAGTGTAATCACCACCAATGAAGTAATCAGTAGATCCAAAACTCTTTAAAGTAACAGCTTGTACATCTAAGTCATCATAATATCCTTCGTGAATATTTTGAGGACCACCAGTAGTAGATCTATAAGATACATAACCCGGTATTCTTGCAGTTGTAGCAGAAGTTAAAGCATTAGTTCCTGTAAAGTCAACACCATTACCAAAAATATGGATCTCACCATTATTGGTGATTAGGTTGATAGGTGCATCGTTATCAATAATGGCAGAATCATCATTTATTCTGATAGTACCTTCATTGTTTATCTTACCCGTAGCGCCATTGTATAGGTCCTGCGCATAAGATGCAGTTGTAAATAGTACAACACCTGCAGCGAGAGCAAACAGTTTTGTACCTTTAGTTAATAATGATTTATTCATAATTCCCTCCAAAGGAATAGTTAATAAATAAATGTATTTATAATTTAATACTAAAATATTGTTTTTCATTTTTTTTATCAATAAGTAGTAGTACTGAAATTTAATTTCCAATGTCAATAATACCTTTGTTTTCTATATTTGCGTCGTTAAATACACTGCCATTTACTTGAAGTGAGTTTACACCCACTAAGTTGTCCAGTGTAGCATCATTTATTATAGTTAAGTCACTTCTTATAAGAAGTGGAACGTTCACAGTTTTCAATCCTGGGTTGTTAAGTATACAGAACCCAAGTCCTGAAACTAAGTTTATTGGTAGATTAGACACTGTTTGTGCAGTACCATAGAATTCAACTATACTGTTTATATCAATTATATAAGAAGAATAAGTGTCAACAGCATTCAATAAATTGTTAGTGCCGCCCAAACGGATAGTAGAATTAGAAGTCAAAGTCAGAGTTCCATTCTGAATAGTTTTACTTGCAGTAAATGTTGTAAGATCAAAGATGCCTGTATTTACATTCAGGTCTCCGTCTATTGCAATATTTTTATCTAGAGTAAGGGAATTAGTCTCTGCATTCTTATCTATATTAAGCGTGAAAAACTGTGTTGTTCCTGTACCGCTAATCACATCATCTGTCGCAAGCCAAAAAGTGAACTGTGAATTTGATGACGATAAAGAACCATTATTTGTCAAATTACCTTCAAGGTAATATTGACTGTTTGTTTCCTGAGACAGAGTTGCACCAGAGCTTATTTCTGTATCCCCGTAAATCGATATTAGAGCATCATCGCTAACATGCATGTTAGCATTTGAATTAAGGAACAGCGTTGTCTGCCCATAAAGGGCTGAGCTGTATAAAAGCAATATGTAAATTAAAATTTTCATTAAATAAATAGAGTAATACTGATTAGTTATCCACACGACGACTGGCAATTATATACCATCTTGAATTTCCATCACTTGCCAATAATGCACCTGAGAAAACACCAAGCCCATTTCCGTAACTCAATTCTATATTAGTAACTGCAGCTCTAGCAGCTATATCATCACCTGATCCATTTGCAACGGCTATAAATCCATCAAAGTTATTACCTCCAGGAGCAAGTACAATATAATAGACCTTGCCTTCAGAACTTGCAGCGGTTGGTAAAGTTATGGTACTACCACTCTGAGTAATTACCATTAAAAAGTCATCTTCCGTAGCAGTATAATCTCCTGTAGTAACATTAACATCTACAAATGAACCACCAACACTACTGAAAGCAGTCCAGCTTAGATCCCCACTTGCATTAGTTCTAAGTAGTTTACCGTCCTCAGGGATTGTATCAGGCAATGTATAATTAATATCTGAATCTTGTGCAGGAGCTTCAAAAGAGCTATAATTAGTGCCATTAGCAGGATCTTCATAAAATCTCAGCTGATTTGCAGTTCCATTAGTATTACTTTTGATGGAAGTATTGCCAAATATGTCTGTCGCACCACTTTTATAAATGACAAATCCATCTTTCTGGTCTGATGCACCAGTACCAATCCCGGCAACGAATAGTTTATCAGCGGCACTCCAACCTGATGTATTTGACGGGGCATATTGAGCATTGTACTGACCAATAGTAAATTCCATACCCGAATATGCTATTGTATTACTTCCTAAGGCAGTTGAAAGCCTTCCGGAAGCAGTGGTAGTTAAACCCCACGCCGTTGAAAGTTCATTGCTGGCAGTAGTAGCCTGTCCCCAAACAGTAGAAAGATTCTGTGTTGCATTATTACCACTACCCCAAGCGGTAGAAGCATTACCTGATGCCGTATTATTATCACCAAAGGCTGTAGTAAGATTTGCTGAAGCAGTATTCCCAGTACCCCAAGCAGTGGCTCTATATGCTGATGCTGTACCTCCACCCCAAGCAGTTGTCTGTGAGTTAGATACCGACCCATCTTGCCAGTAAAGACTCCATGATGACTGATTTGTATAAAGATCCGTTCCGGACTGAGTCCAGAAATCTGTCCCCCCTCCTGAGCCAATATTTTGCCAAGCACCATTTTTATATATCTGTAATTCATTTAACGCTGAATTAAAGTAAGTCATACCATCAGATGGAGTAGATGGCTGAGCCGCCAATGGCTGATACTGATAAATAGGTGTACTAACAGATTCAGAAGCTTCTAACGAGCCTGTAATATCAAGTGTTTTAGTAGTTGAATTCCAAATAAAACTTGCATCTCCAGCGATAGTGTTTGCATCAGACCAATAAGTTACCTGATCTGCAGCAGCAGTAATTCCGGTTAAAGCTGAAGTACCGTTCCCCTGCACCATTCCTGTTATGGATGATGTTCCTATCCCTCCATTAGCAACAGGCAATATACCTGTAACATCAGAGGTCAGATCTACGAGGCCTCCTATTAATGGGACCCAATTGGGGGTGGCCGCTGTACCTTTGTTAAAGTAAAAAAGATCAAGTGAAGTGTCATATACTATTAAGCCTTTAGCAGAGCTGGCAATCCCGTTTCTTTCAGCAGAAGTCATTCTTGGTATCAGCAGTCCCATTTTACTGCTGGTAGTAGAAACGTCCAATTCAAGTATTGCTGAATTATCAGGACTTATAGTACCTATCCCTACATTCTCACTTTGTGAAAAAAGAGTTGTTGAAGATGTCAATACTATTAAAAGCGAAAGAATTAGATATTTTTTCATGTATATAACCGATATAGAATATATTATAGTATCTGTTTATTTATAATTAAAACAAATATACATTATTTAGCAAATTAAGTAAATAAGTAGTATTACTTAATTTTATTAAAATTGTTTTTGAGTCTTAGTTACCCTTTAATATAGCGTACCTTATGAGCTTAGGCATTAGTATATCACTAATTACAACATCGGGATTATGATATTCTACAATATCTACCAAGTCTTGACCATTACTTGCCTCATCGATAATTCTGATTGCTCTATTCGCTGACAACAGCCTTCTTAAACCCGCTCTCACTATTTCGTGGTCATCAGCAAGTATGACTCTCAGTGGGTTACTTTCAGATGGCTCAATCATAAATCCTCTCTCATTTTTCTTATTTCATCTAACCAAACTTTACCTACTGTATCAGATGGCATTCTCCAATCCCCTCTAGGAGAAAGTGAAACAGATCCAATTTTTATACCGTCTGGCATACAAGATCTTTTGAACTGGCTACCAAAGAATCTTTTGAAGAATATTTCTAACCATTGTAATAATTCTTCGTTTGTAAATTCTGACTTGAATATCTGTTGCAATATAAAGTATATTTTACTTGGACGGTAAGAATGTTTTATGAAATAATATAATATAACATCATGTACTTCATAAGGACCAATTATTTTCTGTGTATCTTGTATTTCTTTCCCATCTTGTGGCAACAATTCAGGGCTAATCGGTGTAGCTACTATATCTTTAAGGATTACATTAATTGTATCATACTCAATCCAATCTGAAAGTACTGTTATCATAAATTGGATTACCGTTTTTGGAAGACCAGCATTAACATTATACATTGACATGTGGTCGGCATTGTAAGTTGACCAACCTAATGCAATCTCTGATAAATCTCCAGTACCAACAACTATAGCATTAATTTTATTAGCATAGTCCATTAGTATCTGAGTTCTTTCACGAGCTTGAGCATTTTCGTAAACTACAGATTTGTCGCTTTCATCATGATCAATATCATTGAAATGATTGATAACTGCACTGCTGATTTCAATAACCTTACCTGTTATTTCTAACCTCTCTATTAACTTCTGTGCGTTATTATTTGTTCTGTCAGAAGTACCTAATCCAGGTAATATTAGTGCATGCACTCCTTTGGTATCAAGACCTAGCTTTTGGAATGCTTTTATTGCAACTATAAGAGCCAATGTTGAATCTAAGCCACCAGATAAACCAAGTACAATGTTTTTACCATTGATATGTAATAGCCTCTTAGCAAGTCCTGTGGATTGAAATTCTAAAATCTCCTCTACCAAATCATCTCTTTTGGATTCATTATGGATGATAAAGGGATTTCTTTCGAATTTTCTAAATAATTTTTCAGCATTTTTATCCTTAACGCTAAATTTAATTATTCGGTACTCTCTACTCGGACTTTCAAAGCCATAAGAGCTATTCTTTAATCTAGCATTATAAACTTTTTCCAAATCTAAATCACTTATAGTATAGTGCGAATCGAAATCAAAATTTCTTTGTTCTGAAAGTAATTTTCCATTTTCTGCGGTAATCAAGTGACCTGAATAAATCAAATCCGTAGTAGACTCACCAGGGCCACAAGATGAATAAATATAATTAGACAAAGTCCTTGCTGATTGAGTTGTCACCAACTCGCGCCTATAATCTGACTTAGAAAGCAGTTCATTGCTTGCACTTAGGTTGAGTATAATATTAGCTCCAGCCAAAGATAAATCTAAACTTGGCGGCTTGACTGCCCATAAATCTTCACAAATTTCTATACCAATTCTGACGTCTGGTCTCTCTTCCGATTGAAAAATTATATCGCTCCCAAAAGGATATATTTGACCATTAATCTTGATTGTATCAAATCGTTTATCAACATCAGAAGAAAACCACCTCTCTTCATAGAATTCGTTTGTACTTATAATATATTTCTTGGCAACAATACCAAGAATTTTACCACTATTAATTGCAACAGCACAATTAAACAAACGTCCAGAACTACGCAAAGGTGCTCCTACTACTACAATCGAATCTGTATCTTCAGTTTTCTTACGGATTCTCTCCAACCCACGCTCAACTGATTCGAGTAATTCAGAGTGAAAAAATAAATCATTACACGAATATGACGATATTGAAAGTTCTGGGAAAAGGCATATATCAGCCTTTTCACTATTTGCTGTTTCAATTAGTTCAATGATTGCATCTGTATTGTAATCAACATCAGCAACTCTTAACTTTGGGGAACAGTTAAATACTCTTATGTAGTTGTACTTTCTTAGGTTTATACTCATATTACAATTTATTTATTTATAGTTTATAAGTATATACGGATACTTACTCTAATATATTGGTACTTTTACCTAACTTCCTGTCCGTCTTCCACTTCTTTCTCAGGGCTGACTAATGCTAAGTCGCCATCATCAGAGTTCACGGCCAAAAGCATACCTTCCGACTTTTCACCCATTAACTTAGCGGGAGCTAAGTTAGCAACTACAACTATAGTCTTCCCTACCAATTCCTCAGCAGAGTAGTGCTGACTAATGCCAGCTACAATCTGCCTTTGCTCATCTCCAATTTTTACTTGAATTTTCAACAGTTTTTTAGATTTCTTTATTGGCTCTGCCTCTATTACTTTTGCTGTCTTTAGCTTCACTTTCATAAACTCATCGAACGTAATTTGCTCTTCTTCCTGCTTTTTGGCAGTTTTCTTGTCACCTAATTTTCCTTTCTCTGCTTCCACCCACTCGTCCTCTATTCTTTTGAATAATATCTCTGGTTTTCTAATTTCGGTACCAGTTTCTAACATTGGTATTCCTGCTGACTCCCAAACATTAGACATTATAGTATCATCACCAACAACTATTTCTTCACCATAAAGCGATTGTATATATGCCGAAGTATAAGGTAGAATAGGAGCAAACAATATAGAAAGCGATCGGATAATCTGGCTACAAACAAACATTGTTTTTTCAGCTTTCTCCGGGTCAGCTTTGCCCGATTTCCAAGGCTCTTCATCGTTGAAATACTTATTTGAAGCTCTTGCTATATTCATAGTCTCAGTGATAGCATCACGAAATCTGAATTTGTCATAATTCTTAGAAATCTTATCTATTCCAGATTTTAAGCTATCAATCATTAGCTTGTCATTTGCTTCTATGTCTTTGCTTTCATCACCACACCAATAATCCATCACAGGGGCATACTTTGCAGATAGTGTAGGTACTTTCCCCTCATAATTCTTGTGTAAGAATGTAAGTTGCCTGTTAATAAAATTACCCAATATTGCTGCCAACTCATTGTTAGAGCGAGCTTGGTAATCCTTCCAAGTGAAATCAGCGTCCCTAGTTTCTGGGAAATTCATAGCGAGTGAATACCTTAGTGCATCAATCATAGATGGCTCAGTGTATGTATCAACAAAGTCCTTTAAGTCAATTGACCAATTCCTTGATTTTGAGAACTTATTACCCTCCAAATTCAAAAACTCGTGAGCAGGCACGTTCTTTGGTAAAATATAAGGATTGTCCGAATCTTTACGACCGTGAAGCATAGCAGGGAATATCAACGTATGGAATACAATGTTATCCTTGCCTATAAAAGCATAGTACTCTGTGTCCTCATTCTGCCACCACTCTTTCCACTCATCGGTGCCGCCAAAATGCTTTTTAGTAGCAGAGATATAACCCAAAACAGCATCAAACCATACATATAGAACTTTGTCCTTAGTCTTTTCTTTATCCATTCCCTCTATTTCATCTAAGTGGACTCCCCATTTTAAATCACGGGTTATGGCTCTATTGCTCAAGCCCTGCTTTAACCAACTTCTAGTTTGCTGTAGCACATTGTCTTTCCAAGCATCAGAATTTGACTCAATATAATTTTCCAAAAATGATTGGAACTCACCGAATTTAAAATACCAATGAGTAGTCTTTTTTAATATTGGAGTTTTTCCACTTATCAAGCTCTTTGGGTTTTTCAGCTCTGTCTGGTTGTAGTAAGCCCCGCAATTATCGCACTGATCGCCACGAGCATTGTCCTCACCACAGTTTGGGCAAGTCCCCTCTACATATCTGTCAGGTAGGAACATATCCTTATCTTCATCATAGAACTGTTCTGTTTCCTCTTCGTGCAAGATCCCCTTGTCTAAGAAATGCTTGAAAAACTCCTTAGCTACCTCGTGGTGTTCTGGAATTGATGTACGTGAATAAACATCGAATGACATACCGAATTTGTCAAAAGCGTCCTTATTAGAATTGTGGTATTTGTCTATTATATCTTTGGGGGTAACTTCTTCCTTCTCGGCAGCAATAGTAATTGCCACTCCATGCTCATCGGAACCGCAAACATAAACCACATCATCGCCAGTCAATCGCTTATAGCGAACGAATAGGTCTGCTGGCAAATACGCACCAGCACAGTGCCCTAAGTGAATATATCCATTTGCATAAGGTAAAGCAGATGTAACAAGTATTTTCTTATTCATATTAGTTATATAAGTATTTTTATTCTTGATAGAATACAAATATAACTAAGCTTAGTTGGAATTAGTAATAAAAAAAACCACCTTAAGTTAAGGTGGTTATAAAAAAAATAATAAAAAAACGGCTGGGTACCTTATGAGGTTTGGATATATGTGTTGTCATAATAAGTACAAGTGGAAGCACCAGCCGAATTTTTATTATCAAAAATTAATTTAATTACAGCTTATTTCTAGCTTAGAAAATAGCTTTACTAGGTCATATTTACTAACTCCACCATCATCATGAACCATAATAAAGACACCATCGTTGTGGTCATCAAAACTAAAACATACACAAAATAATAAACCCAGACCATACCCGTTTTATTCAGGAATTTTAGGAAGTTAGATATTCAATAATTATATTGAATCTGAAAAATATCAATAATATAGAACAATATTTATGGCTTGGTTTAAAAGATCAGAAAAGAATATAAAAAGTGATGAACACAGAAATATGCCTGATGGGCTTTGGACAAAAGCGCCTAATGGTAACATAATTTATAAGAAAGAATTAGAAGAACACCTATACACAGATCCAGAAAGTGACCATCACTTCCGTGTTGGTTTTAAGGAATATGTCGAGATATTGTTCGACGCTGGGACATTCAAAGAAACTCAAAAAAAGATTAAATCAGCTGACCCTTTGAAGTTTGAAGACACTAAAAAATATACTGATAGATTAGAAGCTTCATATAAAAAAACTGACAGCAAGGATGCTCTAACTACAGGCTATGGAAAAATCAATGGTCATAAAGTATCATTTGGGTGTATGAATTTTGACTTCGTTGGTGGAAGTATGGGTTCAGTAGTTGGTGAAAAGTTTGTACGTGCAGCTAATTATGCAATAAAGAATAAATGCCCACTAATTATCATATCTACATCAGGTGGCGCCAGAATGCAAGAAGCTGTAATCTCACTTATGCAGATGGCTAAGACAAGCGTAGCCCTTGCACAATTAGAAGAAGTAGGCTTACCATTCATATCAATACTTACAGACCCAACTACTGGTGGTGTAAGTGCCAGCTTTGCTATGCTCGGCGACGTTATCATCGCCGAACCAGGTGCATTAGTAGGGTTCGCAGGCCCAAGAGTAGTGGAGCAAACAATAAAACGAAAGCTACCAGAAGGATTCCAAAGAGCGGAGTTCTTATTAGAACACGGGTTTGTAGATATGATAGTCCACAGAAAAGATATGAAAGCAGAGCTAACTAAGATTATCTCTTGGTTTGGGCATTGATAATCTAAAATATCTCCCCTTTTTATTTATAGTTCTCTTATTTAGTGAACTCAAATCCGAGCAATATCATATCCGAGAAATGGCATATGTGTCTGCAGGCGGTGTATATGGTGGTAACTCTGCAGAGTTTATGGATATTTATAGAAATGAAATCGGTGGAAATAACGTAAATTTTAAACATACACCAGCTTTTGGTTTTGGTTTAAAAGTATGGGTTAATGACAATTATAGAGTTTCTCTTCATGCAGAATACTTTGAATCGAAGATAAATGATAGCTATTTCGAATTTGATTCTTTACAACTTGGGACAGTAGAGCGTGACATATCACATAAAATAGAATCTACAACAATTCCAATTATTGCTTCTATTGATTACATACCTATCGAACAACAATTCAAAACCAATCTGACTTTTGGAGCAGGAGTAGTTATTTCCAGAGTTAATTGGGAAGAAAAAGTAAATAGTAGCAGAGTAAGTGATAACAGAACTGGTGGTATTCAGTATAACCAAACCGACATATTACCAATGCTTAGAGCAGGTCTGGGAGTTGAATTAGATTTTGATAAACCTGTGGTTGGAGAAATAATAGGTAGTTTGACATTCGAGCTGTCATATAGTTACATGTTCAGAAATCTATCGATGTACGATAACATTAAAAATCAATTCGTTGATGAATCGTTTACTTTACCAAACACTGTGGAATTTTTACCGGGTTATCTATCACTTAAATTACAATTCGGATTAGAATATTTCCAAACTATTGGTAAATAATCATAAATTGATTAGATTGATTTGGACACAGTCCTTTAATATAATACATAATGCTAGGGAGGCAATCATGACAACAGAAGTAACATTCAGACACTTTAAATCGAAACATCCACATTTGCACGACATGGCTTTAGAAGCTGCGGATGGCTTTACACAGTTCAATGGTTCTATATTGAGTACACATGTTGAATTTATTAATGAATCAGAAGAAAAAGTAGTTAAATTCACAGTTAATGCCAATGGTAAAGTATTGGTGTCTCATGATAGTACAGATGATTTCAAAAAGAGTTTAGCTAGTGCAGAAGATAAACTAGTAAGACAACTTAGAAAGTTAAAAACAAAAACTCAAGATCATGACCATCAGAAATTTGCCCCAGAAACAGATGATTCAGACTATTAATTAAAAACAATAGTTTTACTCTAAGAAGTAATTAATGTTTGACAAATTAAAAGAAATAAGAAAGAAAGAAGTAGAAGTTTCTTCTTTACTAAAATCGCCCGTTAAGTTAAAAAACTTAACTGGCGATATTGGTTTAGATAATGTTATTTCACAGGCTAGTATACATAGGCCACAATTTGCACTAGCAGGTTTTACAGACTTGTTCAACTATTCTAATGTTCAGATTATAGGTAATACTGAAATTTATTACCTGAAATCGATAGGCGCGGAAAAAGCAAACGAAAGCTTTAAAAAAATAGTTAGTTTTGATATACCGTGTATTATAGTAACTAGTAACAATACTCTGGACAGTGATCATATAGAAACTGCAAAACAAAACAATGTACCTGTATTTAACACTGAGTTGGATACTACAACAGCCGTTTCTGTTTTGTCCGTATTCCTAAATGATATATTCTCACCGCATGTAAATTTGCATGGCTCGTTTGTAGATGTTTACGGAGTAGGAATACTATTTGCAGGTGGTAGTGGAATAGGTAAAAGTGAAATAGCACTTGATTTGGTAGAACGTGGACACCGGTTAGTTGCTGATGATGTGGTTATATTAAATAACAACACTGGTACTGCACTCATGGGTACAGGTACTAATTTGGTTCAGCATTTCATGGAGATAAGAGGGCTTGGTATAATTGATGTAAAGCGTATGTTTGGAATTAGATCAATTAGATACCAAAAAAGATTAGAGATAATAGTAGAATTAGAGGTTTGGGATAGAAAAGGTGACTATACTAGAACAGGACTTGAAGAAAAATACACTAAAATATTAGGTGTTGATATAATGACAGTAAAGTTACCTATATTTCCAGGTAAAAATATTACTGTAATAGCTGAGACAGTTGCTCTCAATTATTTACTTAAAACTTATGGATACAACGCTTCTGAAGTTTTTACAAACAAATTGAACGAAACAATACTCAACAAGAGTACCAAAAAGAACGACATAGATGATAGAATAATTAATTATTTCCAAGGTGATTTGGAATAAGAGAGACACTTTATGAAAAAAATACTAATTCCTTTACTTTTATTTATAGCGATTTCTGCTAATGCAATTTCGCAGGTAGGAACTGAACATGCACGTTTCAAGGTTTCGCCTTCTGAAAACAAAGTAAGTGCAGGAGATGAATTTTATTTAAAATTCAACTTTGATATTGATAAGCATTGGTACACATATGACTTCATAATGCAGATAAACGATGAAGGCATTGGACCAATGGAAACACAGCTAGCTATATTAAGCGAAGATATGGCAGAGATAAATGGTGATATAATAAAGCCTAAACCAATTGAAAAGTTTGACGAAGGGTTTCAATTTGATATAACCATTTACAAAGGTAATTTTGATGTTATATTGCCAGTAAAAACGCTAAAAGATATTGATTTTGAAAGTGATGAGCTTTTAACTGAAGTATATATTCAATTGTGTGACACAGTCCGTTGTCTACCGCCACAGCCGTTTGAATTGAGAGTAGGGGCTGATGTGTTTAATCCTGAAGATTATGATTTCTTTGTCAACAGAAATGAAGCAGCTTTAGCAGGAGCAGAAGAAAAGAAAGACGTAATTGTTACAGAATCAAGTGCTGAGATAGAAGAGTCTAAGAAGAAAGGTGTTTGGTCTTTCCTTTGGTTTGCTATGTTAGCTGGTGCAGCTGCACTACTTACCCCTTGTGTATTCCCAATGATTCCTATTACAGTATCATTTTTTACTAAAAGAGCCGAGAATTCTAAAGCTAAGGGTTTGAGAGATTCTGTTATATATGCATTAGGGATTATAATTACATTCACAGGAATTGGTTTTGCATTAGCCGCAATATTAGGACCCACCGGAATACGAGATTTTGCAGCAGACGGTTGGGTAAATATGTTTATAGCCGCAATATTTGTAATTTTTGCACTGAATCTATTTGGAGCATTTGAAATACAAATACCCACTGGCATTATGAATAAGTTAAATAAGAAAACACAAGGTGCTGGAATTGGTTCAATTCTATTAATGGGTCTAGTTTTCTCACTGACTTCATTCACTTGTACGGTACCATTTGTTGGCTCAGCATTAATATCTGCCACTGGTGGTGAGTGGTTTTACCCTGTAATTGGTATGTTAGGATTTTCTACAGTATTCGCATTACCATTTTTCATATTTGCTTTGATTCCTTCTGCAATGAACAAACTGCCTAAAGCAGGTGGATGGATGAATAATGTCAAAGTAATCATGGGATTCTTGGAAGTAGCAGCTGCAATCAAATTTATTTCAAATGCAGATTTAGTTTGGGGATGGGGTATAATGCCTAGAGACTTCTTCCTTGCTATTTGGGTAATTTGTGGTATTCTAATAGTTGTATATCTATTGGGTGCATTCCGTATGAAGTTGGATTCGGAAATAAGTAACCTTAGTGCTGTAAGAATAGTGTGGGCAATTATATTTGGTGCTATAACTATTTATTTAATACCTGGACTATTCGGAAAAGGACTTGGTGAGTTAGATGCATTCTTACCACCAAAAGGATACTTGAACGCAAGCTCTGCAACTGTTTCCTCTGCTGGAGGAGATATGTTTGGAGGAGGCACAAATGCTAAAAAGTCTGTCTGGCTTAATAATTATGAAGAAGCACTGGCCTTAGCAAAAGAAGAAAATAAACCTGTATTCATAGATTTCACAGGGTGGACATGTACAAATTGTAGATGGATGGAATCAAATGTTTTCCCTTTACCTGAAGTACAAGCTTATTTTGGAGATATGATAAACGTAAAACTATATACTGACCGAAGAGAGGAACCAGAGTTAAGCAATAAAAAATTCCAAGAGGAAAGATTTAACTCTATAGAATTACCACTTTATGTAATACTTACTCCAGATGAAGAATTAGTTGGAACAAAAGCATTTACTCGTGATCTTCAGGAATTTTTAGATTTCTTAGAAAAAGGAAAAAATTCTGTTGAAGGATAACCGGCAACAGTATTAAAGTTTTTACAGCCCTTCTACAAATCTAGTATCTTCGTTATACTTTGTAGTGGGGCTTTTTACTACCATATTATCTATTAGTCTTGTTTTGCCCAATATAGCACCAATTAATAGAACTATCTTTTCTCCCTCTTCAAATACAGTTGGCTCTGAAAAGTCATCTCCATTAGCTGAAACAGCATAATCAACTTTAAGTGTATCAAGCTTTCGTAACTTTTCAAGTAAAAAAGCATTGATTAGTTTTCTATTCTTCTCCCCACTCTCAATAAACTTTTTAGTTGCTAATAATGATTTATGTAATATACCAGCATCCACTTTTTGCTCTTCTGTAAGGTATTTATTTCTTGAACTCATAGCAAGACCATTTTCTTCCCTTACAATTGGAGCAACAACTATTTCTATACCATATCTCATATTGGACTCCAATCTTTTTACTACCAATGATTGCTGGTAATCCTTTTGTCCAAAGAATGCATGAGTAGGAATAGATGCGTTGAAAAGCTTAGCAACCACAGTTGCCACTCCATCAAAGAAGTGAGGTCTTGGCTTTCCTTCAAATATACTCGCTAATTCTCCTACTGTAACTGTTGTAGTATGAAAATCATCATACATTTCCTCTCTACTTGGAGCGAACAATATATCACTACCTGCTTTCTTAGCTATATTATAATCATGCTCAAAGTCCCTTGGATATGAGTCGTAATCCTCATGAGGGGCAAACTGTGTTGGGTTTACAAAAAGTGTCGTAATAACCTTATCACAATTATCTTTTGCCAACTCAATTAAAGAGGCATGACCCGCATGTAAGAACCCCATAGTTGGTACTAAACCAACTGTTTTCCCCTCGCTTCTTTGCTTGATAGAATACTCACGGAGTTCACTAATTTGCCTAATTACCTTCATAATAATTCCCTACTTCCTGACCTATCAGCAGTCATTTCAGTTATTTTTTTTCTAAATTCATCTACTTTTGATACTGGTATATCAGCAACAATCTCAATAGTATCTGTATAAACTTCATCGAATGAGACAGCGTATTCATCAAGTAATCGTTTGATAGTATTAATATCATCATAAGTAGTGAATACTGTTACTTTTTTAGTTATGTCAATTTTTTTTCGGACACACGTTTTTATTACTTCTTCGGCAGTTCTACCATAAGCTCTGGCTAATCCACCTACACCCAATTTCGTACCCCCATAAAACCGAGTAACTATAACTATAACGTCCGATAGTTTGAACTTTTTAATAGCAAATAGAATAGGGTTTCCAGCGGAACCATTGGGCTCACCATCATCATTAGCTCTGTATTCTAAACCGTCTGAACCAATTATATATGCATAACAATTATGTGTTGCATCATAATGCTCTTTACGAATATCATGCAGATGCTTATCAGCTTGTTCTTTCGAATCTATAGGAAATATGTTAGCAATAAATCTGCTACCTCTTATCTTATCTTCGTAAGTTTTGGGTTCATTTATAGAGTAGTAATAATCCATATTACTTATATTTATAAAAACCTTTATTTCTTAAAAATTTTTCTATTCTTGGCTCAATCCAAATTGTAAGCAGCGCAAAAAATATACCTGCTAATACATCTACTACATAGTGATAGCGGAGATACACAGTCGAAAATATTAAGCTGCTACCTATTACCAATACTAACCATTTGTATTTTGATTTAAATTGGAATGCTAATACAATAGTAATAAATGTCATCATAGTATGTCCACTTGGCATACAATCCCTATTAATTATTTCGGCTGGGTTCTCTGTTCCCGGGAATACACCTCCACCTGCATTTACCATATCTCTGAATGTGTTAGTTAACCACAAGCCAGGCAATTCAGTATTAAGGCTACCAAACTCATGGATAGTGAATCTTGGCCCTATTGCTGGCATAAAAAAGTATAGCAGGTAGGAAACAAAAAATCCAAATATTAACATTCGTGCAAATTCAAAGAATTTATCATCTTCCCTCATAGTAAACTCTACTCCTAAGATAAACGGGAGAACGTAGAACATCATATAAGTGAATTGTAAATATTCCGTTAACAGTGGGAACGAAAACTGACCGAGCCATTCAGTTGGGTTTACACTAAATAAGAAATAGTCCCATTCTATCAACATTAAATCAAAATCATTTGGGTTGACTAATGGTATATAAAGATGAATATTACTATATATAAAAAATATTATGGGCATTACATACAGTCTTCTCACTAATCTAAATACCTTACCACCTTTATATTTGCTACTGAAAATAGCAAATCCAATGACTGCTATTGAAACTACAGTATAGGAAAGTAGATTTAAAAAAGGAGTTTCTAACTGTCCCCAAAAAATAAAATTCAGCAACGTATATAGCAGAAGCATACCTAAGATATATGCATCCGATATAGTTAATACATGTATAATATTTTTAATTCTATCCAATATTTCGACTATTCACGCTCTTGTATAAAAATTGAAAATCTTCGAGTGATAGATTTTCAGCACGCAAATTTAACATTTCTTTTATATTTTTATCTAAACTTGGGTCATCAACGAATTGCCTGTAATCTTCCTTTGAGTTGAAATAAAATTTTATAGAATTAGATAATTTTTTACGCCTGTTATTGAACGAGGCCTTAATGAATTTATGTAGTTTATAGTCAAATTGTCCTTTATTGAAATCAATCCGAACAACAGAAGAAGTTACTTTGGGAGGTGGATCAAACGCTTCTGCAGGCACATCAAATAATATCTCTGCTGTACCACACATCATTATTGCAAGTGTTAGAATCCCATATTCACGAGAGTTAGGTGGAGAAACAATTCTATCAGCCAATTCTTTCTGAATCATAAAAGTAAAGCTTTCTATTTTATCAGAAAAATCTAATAACTTGAATATGATTTGAGTTGAGATATAGTATGGTAAATTGCCAATTATCTTGGCTTCCTTTTTATCACTTAGTATCTCAGACATATCTTGTTTGAGTATGTCAATATTTATAATTTCTAATTTTGGGAATTTATTCTTTAGAACTTTTACAGCTCTTTGATCAATTTCTATACAGACTAAATTATTTGTTAATTCAATTAGATACTTTGTAAGAGCCCCTGTTCCGGGACCAATTTCAATTACAAAGTCATCTTTTTCAATTTTTGGAGCCTCTGATATTCTTTTCGAAACCGATTCATCGATTAAAAAATTCTGCCCTAGTGATTTTTTGTGTCTTATTTTATCCAATAATTCTATCTATATTTTTTGAATCCATCAACTAACTTTAATCTTGAATCTTCCATAGACTCATTTATAACTTTGTAATCACCAACAACTGCCGTAAAATTGGTATCACCACTCCATCTTGGTACTATATGAAAATGTAAGTGACCTGGCAAACCAGCTCCAGAAGCAGACCCTGAATTCAATCCAACATTATAACCTTGAGGACTAAAAGCATCTTCAATTACTTTTGTTGAAGTATTAATAACCTCCATTATCTCAGTCCTTACTTCAGTTGCCAAATCATCTAATGAAGATTTATGTTCATAAGGGGTAATTAGTAGATGCCCACTATTATATGGGTATCTGTTCATTAATACAAATGATTTTTCAAACCTAGCAATTACAAGGTTCTTTTCATCCTCGTCGGGGTTTGCTATTGCGTGGCAAACAAAGCACTCATCTTTCTTTTTCTTATTTTTAAAAGATCCAATATATTTAGATCTCCATGGTGACCACATTTGTTCCATTACATTTATCTTAGCTTTATTTCTACTTGTTCATATAAATATAAAAAAAATGCTTGCAACTATAAAAATTACAAGCATTAATAAATTGTCTTACTGATTCTATTAAAATAGACTAGTAGAAGGGAATCTAATATCTACACCGAACTGAAGGGCATTTACTCTCCAATCGTCGTCAGCAGATAAATTAGTAATTCCAAAGTTATAGTTGAAGTTTGGTACTATGTACATTCCGCTATTCAGAATAATCTCATATTGAACTCCAAATTTGATACCGGCTCTAAAAGCTGAAGAATTTGGTATTTCACCAGTTGCAGCAATTAGTGTTCTACCATCTTCAGAATACTCAAATTCCGAATCTGGTGCTTGTTCAAACTTTGCATTGTCAGGAGTTACTAATTGGAACAATTGGTCTTGATCTCTAGTAAGTGCATAATCAAATGTTGGACCTACGATTAATCCGAAAGTTTCAATAAAATTAAATTTGTATTGAACATCGAATGATACCATATCATAAGTAACTTCATTTATGTGATTAGTTGAACTACTTACTTGAGTTTGGTTGCCTTGAGCATCGGTTAATATAGACGGATATTCATCACCTGTTACTTCAAAACTAGCAGGCATAGAGTTATAGAGCAATCTTGCAATAATTGATTGCGTTGAATTTTTTGCTCCACCTAATAAATATTCAAATGAAATACCGAAGAAGAATCCATTTGCAGAACCATTTTCAAATACTGGACATGGGACTTCACTTTCAAATGTTTGCAATTCAGCAGAGTGCAATACTCTATTGTAACCAACTACAGGGCCAATATAGAAAGGAATTACCTCTTTTTGGGGTGCCAAAGGGTTGTTACTTTGTGAGAAAGTGGTGGCAGTACCAGCCAAAATCAATATAAAAATAGTCAGAATAAATTTTTGTAGACCATTGGACATAATTTAAACCTTGTTACTTAGTAATAATAAATTCTTGTTTAGATATTGAACTCTGGGAGTCAATAATTAATATATATTTTCCATTAGCGTAATCACTAAGGTTTAATATAATATTATTTTTCCCATTATCAAACATAAATTTATCAAATACGTTATATTTTTTTCCAAGTATATCCATTACGTATATTGATGCGCTCACTTCGCTTCCACTAGTAACAATTACTTCCAATTCATTTGAAACCACATTAGACCTTAAGGAAATATCTGATAATGAAGAATTTAATAGTACATTCCTATAATCAAACACACAGACTTCTTCTACATTCAGAGTCGTTACCCTGTTGTTTCGATTGAAACAATCATCTATCGATATATTTATTCCTATATCACCTTCCAGAACACTGGTTAATGTAGCTAAAAACCTCACTTCAAAGTCCCATGTCACAATTTCTGAAAAATCGAAGGATTCAAACTCAGTAGACTCAAGCAGAAACTTTCTATCTTTTACTAATATTTCACAGTCAACAGTCTTAACAATATTACCATTTATATCATAGAACGCTATTTCTGTTTGCTTATCAACTAAATAAAAACTGTACAAATCGATCTCAATATCAAAACCAATAGTAGAAGTAGTGTCTATATAGTTAGGGAAACCGCCACTGAATTTTAGGTCAAAATACTCACCTATATTGACAGTTCTTATATCATAAGGGTTAATTCTAATTGTATTTTGAATTGATTTAATTTGACTTTGGTAATATATAGCAGTATCTAAATCTTGATCTATATCATATATATTAATTTCATAATCTATAAGTTGTTGACTTTCACCTGATATAAATACTTTAAAACTTCTTGTGACACTCTCACCAACAGCAAGGGTATCTTTCTGTACTTTTGGTATTAGACTAATGCTACCATCAGAAAGAATTGGAGTAATATCATTAATAACAAAAATTGTATTTCCAGTATTCGTTATTTCTAAATCTAGTGTATCATAATTACATGATAGAACTTCTGCATTATCAGAAAACACATCTACACCTAGCGTGTCCAATTCTTCTACAAAACCAAATATTACTATAGTATCAAGTTTTGTATTATAATTCGGCAATGCATCTGATTCAACAAGTAGTTTCATTTCATGATACCCTAATTCTAATCCGTTAAATCTTATATTTAACTCTTCTGATAAACCTTGTGATATTGTTCTTTGGTCATAAAAGCTATTATCAAACTCAAATATATTTTCGTCACCATAGATAGGAGAAATATTAAATATTTCTAAGTCTTCATTTCCAAATGCTTCAATTATAGTATGCAATGAATCCCTAAATGAGGTTACCTTTATAGTATCCAAATCAATACTGTAAGTATTAATTTCAGGCAGTGTAGGTTGTCCAGTTAATTTTACAGTTATCGTATCGTGGCCGTCCCACCTCTCAACATACTTAGCTTCTAGTAGATAAGGGTCAAAATCATTTATATCAATAGGATTATAATCAAAATTCAAAGGGTAAGTTTCAAATTCATCGAGTTGAATATCAGTTAACCCCTCTAATAGTGTCTTATTTGGATCATTAATAATATTAGAACTTACTCCAACAAGTTTGAATTCAGAACTAAATGTTCCAGTATTCATAAATTCTAATTCTATATTTTTTGAAGAGCCAATTCTTGTATCACCGAAATCATAGACTATATTATTAATCTCAGGTACTCCTATTTTTCCCCTTATTATTGATTGTCTATTTATACCTTGATTATCTATTAGTGTTACTGTAATGTCATGTTCACCCACATCTGTATGTGTAAATGAAATTTTATCAAATCTAATTGATTCACCATTATTCAGAGTCTGAGGGAACATTCCAGTTGTATCAATTGTGAAATTGTTATTCACAGGAATAGTTAAACTTGAGACAACTATCTCAGCATTACCAGCATTTCTAAATTCTACAAACTCTGTAGTTGAAGTGTTGTATGTGTCACCACTAAGTATTTTGGGTAACGTCAGATTTTTAGCAGTTAAATTGTAGCTAATCACATCAGCATTAATATAAACAGGCTCAGAATAGTCGCAACTAAAATTAAACCTCATAGAATCAAGAATCGATTCAAAATTACCAGGAACATTATCTAAACAAAGAGTAAGATAATTAGATTCACCTTTGTATAACATAACAGGTGGAGTAAGTAAAGATGAAAATTTTAGACGCAAATTTTTAGGAAGATCAATACTTTCTAGTAGAACAGAGTCTGCATTTGTTTTAAGAACAAATCTAAAACAGGAGTCTTGTTTTGCATTAATTTCACCATAGTCAATATTATCTATCAACGAAATAAGAGCTCCATCGTATTCAAAGTTGTAAGTCTCAACATTACCACTATAATCATATGCCTCTAATTTTATTCTGGCAGGTCTATTTTTGTCTTGAACTTCGGCATATAAGTCTACACTTGTTGTAGTATCTGTGATTTCTGTGAGATTCCAACTCATATTCTCAGTATATGCTTCATCCACAACTATGTAATTAATACCTGACACTTCACTGAATATTTCATCATAAATTTGTCCTTCTACAGTAGAGCAGGTCTCTGTGAAGTCAATAATTGGTTTTGCATCTTCCATACTTTCTTCGTCTATCAAAGATGCACCCACAGTCATAGCATAAGAGTCGTATAGACCATTAGCAATAGCTATTGCATGAAATCTACCCGAATCAGCTTTGATGTTTACAGTAGTGGCTTGTGGTCCAACTAACACTCTTTCCCAATAAAGCTTTTCCCCATTTGATATAAATTCGTTGAATCCAAGCATAGTCTCTACATTAACACCATTTACTGTTATTGACTCGTATCCCTTCTCCTCAGCAATAATTATCACTGATTGGAATCTATATTGGTCAAATGTATTACCATTTGCCCAAGCAAATGCACTATTAGAAGCAAAGTAAGTTACATTATTAACCATCTTGTCAACTGGCGGAATGATAACCATAGCAGGGTCATAGTATTCAAAATTTAAAGCTTCAGAATATTTAGCCATGAACTGAACTAACAAAAACTTTCCATTTGCAGTCCAACTTGTAGGCACCTCTACATTATCAAAAGTATGAACATCTCCAGGTACCATTTGAATACTTTTAGAATTAAGCTCATTGTTCATATTCAAAGTCAAAGTATCTTTGGCTACAACCTTGAACATAGACTTTATATAACTATTAAAAGGTATTGATACATATTCATTGCTCCAAGTGGAAGTTGGAGGTACCATTTCTACTAAGTGGTCTTTCGCTCCTAAGCGACTATAGAAGTCAACCTGCTTAACAGAAGACCTCATATGACCACTAACTACACCCACTTGCTTATTACTTCTTACTCTTGAGCCGGACAAGTCATGAATTCCTTTAACGCCATGCACAGCTTTAGATTTGACTAAATAGCTTTGTCCTTTATTTAAAGTTACAATGAAAGAAGAATCTTTGGGTACACCTTCAAATGACTCTGCAGCCATAGTTATTTCAACTCTAGTTTGGTCTTCCCTAGCCATTACTAAGAACTCTCCTAATCTTGGAGTTTTTTGTTGTTCAATAATTATTGGATTGATGTCATCTGGCTCAATATAATAATCATTAGGCATTGAGACAGCGTAGTGCTCATAACCCCAATTACGGGTCGGGATGATTGAAAATTTGTCACTTGATTGAACTAATGAACTTTTTGCAACACATGAAATTGGTTGATTTGAGGTTATTTCTGTAAGCATGTTATTGTAAACAGTCTCAGAAAGTAAGTGTTCATATTCACGAGTCACATCTATAACTGCAACTTCATCTTTCTTAAGAAGGAAGGTGTAAGTTCTATTGGCTTGAGGTTCGTTGACTGTGACTTCGGTATCAAATTTAGAAGTGACATATATAGACATATATGGGTCTTGATACAGATGTACCTCATTATCTAAAAAACCAACATAGAAGTGCCTACCTTCATAGGATGAAAGCATGCCGCTTTGGGCCTGCAAAACACCTACACTTGCTAAGGTTAGGAAAAATATAAAGATAGTATAAAAACGTATCATATAGTGCCGTTATTAGATTTAGACTAACATAATTAAATAGTTAGAATTATACAAATACTAACAGCTATAATTCGAAGTAATTATTTTTATTCTCAAGTTTTTTTGTTTTTGGTATTTCTTCACTCCATTGATACCTTGGTAGGTAGAAGTTTTTGACGTTTTTTCTTATATCCTGATAAGGTATAACAGAAGCGTTTACATTACCCAAGAAGTTAATTTTTTCTATTTCGTCATTAAGAAAAAACATCTCAATTCTGTTGCAGTCATGTTTGTGTGCGTCCACAGCTCCAGCTTCATTTTGTGAGAAGTATAAGCTCTTTGCATTGTCTTGAGTAATTATCTGATTGATTTTTCCATCCTCATATAGCATTTCAATATAAAATCCAGAAATTTGATTTAAGAAACTAGCATACTCCTCAATCTCTTTTGAAATAGAAAAAGCATCACCAATAGCCATAATTCTTTTAAGTTTCTTTTCTTCTAAACTTATATGAACTGAATCACCGTAAAGTTGTGAGTTGTCATACCAGATTAATGGGGACTCAGTTAGTTCAAATGTTTCTTTCGATTGATTATAAAGTGCGGCACCACTTGTTGCCATTATATTTTGTCGGATTATAACTACACTATCAGTAAATTTATAATGCTCATCATCAATATATCGAAACGCCTCCATAGTATCTGAGGCAATACTTAAAGTATCAAAAACAACTCCCTCTTCATTTGCTTCTAATGTATCAATCTGATAAAGGCTTGGCTTTCCATATGAAATACTATATTTCTTTTTGGGGAAATATTCCAAGGTATCAGATAGCAAATAGGAGTTATTGAACTTACCTTTAATTAAGACATTATTATAAGCGTATGAATCTTGTGTGTTCTTGTTATATCTTAAAAAATTGGAATTTACTATCACAGAATCGTCTTCAATATATACTTGCTTATAAAAATTTGCAATGTTTGTCATACTGTTATAATCGCCACTCATCGCTTTCAGATAGGTCTTATCATCTGTTATTTCTAACTCTAAATCAGACTTTGTGAACTTTCTATTACCATAATATGTTGCTTCCTCAGTCTTCATTGTCAAATCTTTTTGAACTAATTTAACATTTCCGTTTAGATAAGATATGTTGGTATTTTCGAAAAGCTTTGCATAATTACAAGTTATAGTTACATCACCTTGCACTAACTTAACATTTCCAAAGTATTCCTTTATAGGCCCTTGATTTGTCTCTGAACCCTGGAATTTATCTGCAGAATAGAAAATCCTTTCTTGACTGAATAGCAGAATAGGAAGAATAAAGATTATTAATATTTGAGAAAGTTTTTTCAAGTTTATGATATATTAATTGTCTTGGTCTCTACGTTATATTGGTGTTCCAGTTTCTTTTTTAATTTATCCAAGCTTTGCTCAAAATTAGGTCCCATTACATTCTCCAACATACTTCCTAATATTCTCATAAAAGGATTCCAACCAACGTCTTTATAATGTACCCATTCAACCTTTGTTACATTTTCTTCAATTTGCTTTACGCTAATGTAGCCAGCAAAAGAAGTCTGGTCATTATCCCATGACAATTGAAACTCAATCTTTTCATTGGGTACAACATTCGTAACTTCCAATGAAGCTTTTTGCGAATACTCTCCATTCCAAATCTGTTTTGCTCCTACTCCTTCAGTTTCTCCTTTGTAACTATAGGTCAATGTAGAGTCAAAGTCTCTCCATACAGTCCAATCTTCCCAATTTTTCAGATCGTGTAAATACTCGAATGTATAAGTTTGTGGAGCATTAATTTCAATTTCTCTCTTTATAGAAATATCACTCGGTAGGGTCATAGCAAAGACCAGTACAGCTAAAACTAAAGCTGCAACAATTGCCAAAAGTACTTTCAATATTTTCATAATAAACTAAACGGTTTTAAGTTCGTATTATAATAGAACAACAAGTTAAGTTATTTTAGATTTATGATAAAAAATATATTAGTTTTCACATCGATTTTAATATTTTCCTTTAGCCAAATTTATGCTCAATCTACATTGGAGCGAAAGCTGGGTTTGGCTCAATCTTATGAGAAGTCAAGGCAAGTAGATAATGCTATCAGACTCTATGAAGAAATTATAACTGAAGACAAGAAAAACACTGAAGCTTTCCAAGGTTTAGTTCGCTCCTACAGATATAAAAGTATGAACAATGAGCTTCTTGAATTAATGCAAGCTAGATTAGAGTTTGAAAAAAGTGCACTAAACTACATTATGCTAGGTGAGGCCCATTGGAAAGCTGGGAACCCCACTGAAGCTGATATCACATGGGCTAAAGCAATTGAGTTAGCCAAAGATAACGAATTTGCTTACCAGAACTTAGCTGACATTCAATCAAAGCTTCAGCTATATGAAAAAGCAATAGCCACTTATAAAAAAGGAAGGGAAGAGATTGGGCAAATAAACAACAGCACTGCCTTTGTAAATGAATTAAGCAAGCTCTATGTAGCAATAGGCGATGTTAAAAATGCAATCGACGAAAGTTTAATAATGCTTATAGAAACTGGAGCATTAGCTGAGGTAGAAGCTAGAATATTTGTGTTAATGCAAGACAAGGAAAGCCAGAAAATTATCGATTCAAAATTAGCTGAGTTTGCTGATGATTACAGTTCTAACTATACTGCTATGGAGCTATACAGCTGGTACCAAACAAACATTGACAACTACAGCAAAGCATTAGAATATACCATAAAAGCAGATGATATATCTGAATCTGAAGGAAGACTAATTTTAGTTTTTGGTAATAATGCTGAACGAGATGGGCAAACTGATATTGCTTTAGAAGCATACCAATATTTGATAGATGAAGGAAGGGATAATAAATACTTTTCTTCAGCTACATATAATTTCACAAAGGCCTTAGAAAGTAAATTCTTATTTCAAGATAAATTTGACAGATCAAAGGTAGAAGAAATAATAGAAAAATATGAGACTATAATTGACGAATTTGATAAAACAACCACTGCTGCAGATGCATATTTAGAAAAAGCAAGACTAGAAAAAAACTACTTGAATGATTTGGATGCAGCTGACCAAACCCTCAAAAACTTGATTAATAATATACCAGGCGCAAGGCAATCAGGTGATGCACTGATTCAACTTGGCGATATATATATAGCCAAAGGTAATTTGAACTTAGCTATGGACTATATAGACAAAGCAGTTGTCAGATATAGCAGAACTGAGCTTGGATTAAAAGAAAGAGCAATCTATAAATTTGGTATAATACAATATTACAAGGGTGATTTGGATAGCGCTCAAGTTATTTTTAATAATTTATCCGAAGCTATAGATAGCGATATAGCAAATGATGCATTGGAAAAAAATTCAATTATTGCAGACAAGGAAAAAGAAAGAAGTATGACTGAACTTTATGCTAAAAGTGAGTATGCATTAGTTCAAAATGATACAAGTTCAGCTACAGAAAATTTTGTTACTATAATTGAAGATTTGAGCAACTACGATACTGAAGTATGGCAAAGATCTAATTTGATATTGGCAGATATTTATAGAGAAAAGGGCGAGTCAGAAACAGCTGCAAAATATTTGAATAATTTAGCTACAAACTTGACTGATGGCGTTCATACCGACAAAGCTATTTATAGATTAGCTTTAATTAGAGCTGAACAAGGCAACAGCCAGAGAGCTATTGAACTATTGTCTAAGATATTAGTTGACTTTCCCGATTCAATTTATTTGAAGGATGCTAGAAAAAGAATAAGAGAGCTAAGGGAAGAGTCCTAAGCAGAATTAATCCATTAAAGCAAATGATGCAGCAATTACGGCAGCAGTCTCGGTGCGCAATCTGTTATCATTTATTCGCCAATTATACTTAGCTTTATTTTTTATTCTTTCTAATTCTTCTGGAGTGAAACCACCCTCAGGACCTATTAGAATAATTGCTCTTTTTTCACTTAGTGAGTAATCGGTTCCACCTGCATAGTCTGTATTAATTATGGCGCCCTTCTGATTTTTCATGAAGTCTTGCATCTTCATTGGCTCATTGATCTTTGGTAGCAATGCTCTGCGTGATTGTTTCATTGCAGCGATTGCTTTTTTCTCAAACCTTTCTGTACGGAATTTTTTGCGTTGAGTGTGTTTAGTAATAAGCGGTTGGAATTCGGATACACCAATCTCAGTACATTTTTCGATTAAGTATTCCATTCTGTCACGGTCTAATATCATACCGAAAGCAACAGTAATATATTTGCTTGCTTTAGCCTCAGTTTTCCCGAATATATTAAGGTAACTATGTTTACCTTTGAATCTTATTTCGCAGAGAGTTTCAAGACCTTTCCCATTGACCGCTAGTATTTGGTCGCCAGAATTTAACCTTAGTGCTTTTACGTGTTGCTCTTCTTGCTGAGGAACATCAATTTTATCATGCTCTTCAGTTAACTCAGGTATGTATATACATTCCATAACTTATTTCTTTTCATTTTGATTTAAACTTTGCAAAGTTAAGGAATATATCAATAATAATATGAATACATTATTTGTCTAATTCAGTCTCTATTGATTGCTTGAAACTACTCGATGCAGGATGAAGGGACTTAACAACTCTCCCCTCTTTATCAATCAAATAACCAGTAGGAGTGCCTCTGATACCATATTGATAAGCAATAGATGAATTAGATGAAGTGCCATCGTAAATATTAATAAACTCATTCATACTATAGTTATCAATAAAGTTGGAAACACTTGACTTACCAACTCTATCCATCTTATCAGTTGAAACAGCAATTACAACAAAATCTTCATCTTCTATACTTTGAGTAGTATTTACCATGCCAGGCATCGACTGGACACAGAATGAACATCTAGTTCTCCAAAATTCTATATATATCACTTTTCCTCTTAAATCAGAGAGTGAGAATTCAAGATTATCATCAGTTTCTATTAAAAAATCTGGTGCCAAATCTCCAGATGATAAAAATCCATCGACTGGTGAACTTAGTAAGCTTACATTGTCGTGAAGACCAATGATTTCTGAGACATTTTCAAACTTTACAGGGTCAGTATTTTCAGGCACTGTAGTTTGTTTACATGACACTAATGCTAAAGAAATTAATACTGTTATTATTACACTTTTCATATTGTTTATCCGTTTTTTTTGCCTATAAGACTGATGAATAGTTGTTTTGTTACCTAAAAAGCAGAATTAATTGTTATCAATGTCAAATTTTTTTACAAATTTTATAGGAGACAAATGGAAAATTTTAACATAAATAGCTTAGGAACTCAAATCTGGGGAATCATACTAATGGTTGCTTATGCCGCATTAGCACTGATTGTTGGCTTTTGGATTGTAGGCAGAGTTACCAAAGTAGTTGCAAAAGTACTTAGTAAAAAAGACATAGATATTTCATTACAAAAATTTCTAATACGCTTAGTAAGCATTGGACTTAAAGTACTAGTTTTAATTTCCGTAGCAGGATTAGTTGGAATACCAACAACATCATTCGTAGCAATAATTGGTGCTGCCGGTTTGGCAGTCGGTCTGGCTTTGCAAGGTTCTCTGGCTAATTTTGCTGGTGGTGTTTTAATATTATTTCTTAAGCCCTTTAAGGTTGGTGATTTCATAGAAGGTGCTGGCGAGTCTGGGACTGTAGAGGAAATCAGCATATTCTATACATACTTAACTACGCCTCAGAACCAAGCCATAGTTGTTCCAAATGCACAATTATCAAACAACTCGATTAAGAATTATTCTACTAAAGACACAAGAAGAATCGACTTTGTTTTTGGAATAGATTATTCTGATGACATCTCAAAAGCTAAATCAATATTAAAAGATATTATAGATGGCGAGCAAAGGATATTAAAAGAACCTACTTGCAACATAGCTGTTGAGTCATTAGGTGACAATAGTGTTAATTTGATTACTAGACCTTGGTGCAATAATGCAGACTATTGGGATTTATATTTCGACTTAACCGAAAAAGTAAAATTAGAATTTGATAAACAAGGAATTTCATTCCCATTCCCACAAAGGGACATACACATTATAAAGGAAGGCGATGAATCATAATATTGACTTTAAAAATTACCTGCTCAGTGACGAAGCTGAGAAAGGGGGACTAAGAAAAAGATCTGAAATAGATGAAAAATACACTTGGAACCTGCTCGATATATATAACTCAGAAGATGATTGGGAAGCAGACTACAAGAGTATAGCATCGAGTATAGAAGAATATAAAAAATACGAGGGGAAGATAGGAGAATCTTCCTCTTCGCTTTTGAATTTATTGAAGTTCGACGAAGAAGTAGGCACTAAGTACGACCGCTTGCACCTCTACTCATTCCTTTCAAAGGATTTGGACTTGGCTAATACCAAGTACCAATCAATGGCTGGACGATTGCAAACACTTGGCGTTAAGTTAAGCCGTGCAACTGCATTCATCAGACCAGAGCTAATAGCTATCGGTCACGATAAGATTAAGCAGTATATGAGTGAGTCGGAAGAGCTAAAAACTTACGAGCATTATTTCAACAATATGTTCCGTACTGCTGAGCACTCACTGGACAAAGAGAAAGAGGAAATTCTTTCTCAGACAATCCAGATGAGACACAACCCTTACCAAACATTCAGCTATTTTAAGAATGCGGATATAAAGTACCCCACAACTACGAATAGCGATGGTGAGGAAGTGCAAATAAGCGAAGGGCGATATTACTCAGCACTATTCGACAAAGACAGAAGCTACAGAGAGAGAGTTTACAAGGGTTACTACAGCCCTATCATAGAGCACAGAAACACAATCGGCTCCCTATTCAATGGGAACATTCAAGCTCAGATATTCGGTAGCAGAGTAAGAAAATACAAATCAACTAGAGAAGCAGCATTGAAGCCAAACAATATACCTTTGGAAGTATATGACAACTTGGTGAACGCTGTGAATGACAACTTACAGCCGCTACACAGATGGGCTGCAATCAAGAAAAAGCAACTCGGAGTTGACAAGCTACACCCTTACGACAGCTACGTATCTATCTTCGAATCTGACGATAGAAAGTATAGCTATGACGAAGGTGTGGACATTACTCGCAAATCGTTAGAAGTATTAGGTGATGAGTATCTGGAAGCACTTGACAAGGCGTTCGACAACCGTTGGATTGATGTATATGAAACCAAAGGAAAGCGTGGCGGCGCGTACTCATCGGGTACGAGCTATGGCGTGCATCCCTATGTATTGCTCAACTGGAATGATCAGATGAACGATGTATCAACCCTGACTCACGAGATGGGACACAATATGCACTCCTATTTCACAGAGCAAACGCAGCCGTATGTTTATGCTGATTACCCAATATTCTTAGCAGAAGTAGCTTCCATTACTAACGAAGCATTGCTAATGGAATATCTGATAGCAAATTCGAAGACGAAATTAGAGAAGCTGAACCTAATTCAGATGTATCTGAACAAGATTGTGACTACGTTCTACAGACAAACAAGGTTTGCTGAGTATGAGCAATTGGTGCACGAGAAAACTGAAGCAGGCGAATCGCTAACTCCAGATGATCTGTGTAAGCTATATTCCGATATGTATCAGAAGTATTGGGGGCCAGATATGGAAGTAGATGAAGAGGAATCATACACTTGGGCAAGAGTGCCGCACTTCTACTATGGATTCTATGTTTACCAATACGCAACTGGTCTGGCAGCAGCCGAGCTGGTAGCCAAGAACGTAAAAGAGAAAGGCAAAGACGGCGTGGATATGCTAATGCAATTCCTGAAAGCTGGAAAGTCTAAATACGCAATAGATGTGCTTAAAGATGCAGGCGTAGATATGACCAAGCCAGAGCCAGTAAATGCAGTAATTGACACTATGAACAGACTCTTAGACGAGTTAGAAGCAGAGTTGTAAGACAATTACATTCCCCTCTTTTTTTAAGCAGCCGAAGTAGAACTAATTGTTCTTTTCGGCTGTTTTTTTTATTATTAGCAGCTATTATTCTAAATTAGAGAATGATACTAAATAAGAAATTACGAAACGGGATTCTACCAGCACTATTATCTACTATAATGTTGGTCTATATTTTAGATTATGACAGAGAAGTGTATTTCGAACCATTGAATTTAGTACTTATTCTCAATTATTTGATAATTATGTCAATGCTGTTTTATAAAATTCAAGACTTTACTAGCCAAAATTCTGATGATTCGTAGTAATTAATAGATTTAGTAAAGACAAAATTATTAGAAAATAAATTAGTGAAAATTGGCTCATGGGAATATGGACTATCGTCTAAGTATTCTCTAAAATATTCTTCTCTGGACACCCCATCTAAGTATAATTTCACTATAACCAAGCAGAATGTTTATGATGCATATCGTAATAAAAAAGCAAGACCTTCAGGTGCTTTTCAAAAAGACATGGAAGATGTAGTTGATTTTATGAAAAGTCAGTTCAACCTAAATAATTATGAAGAGAATTCAATAATAAAAAAGGCTACAAGCCAAAATTTTGTACTCATTATTGATGAAATAAATAGAGGGAATGTCTCGCAGATATTCGGTGAATTAATCACCCTTATTGAAGACGACAAAAGGTTAGGCAATCCTGAAGCGATTCAAGTACAATTGCCATATAGCAAAGATTGGTTTGGAGTACCTCCAAACGTCCACATTATAGGCACAATGAATACAGCTGACAGAAGTGTTGAGGCATTGGATACAGCACTTAGAAGAAGATTCAGTTTTACTGAAATGCCCCCAAAATCAGAATTGATCAAAACGGAGGGTAAAACAGAAAATGGCATTGTTAGTGGCATTGACCTTTCAGCACTTCTAGAAACCATTAATAAACGAATTGAGAAGTTATTAGACAAAGACCACATGATTGGTCATAGTTACTTCTTATCGGTTAAGGACTTAATGGACTTGAAATCAGCTTTCCAAAATAAGATAGTACCGCTTCTGCAAGAATATTTCTTTGGTGATTATGGCAAAATTGGGTTGATTATCGGCTCAAAGTTCTTTGTCATTAAAGATAATCAAGTAGACGAAGACTTCTTCGCTCCATTTGAAGATTACGATAGCAGCCCATTAATTGAAAGAAAAGTTTATCACCTAAAAAACATCCAAGACATGAGTGATGACCTTTTTGTAGAAGCATTGAATGAGTTACAACGCAAAATCAACTAATTGAGCAAGGCAAATAAACATATTACAGTATTTGAACACGAGAAACTTCGTACAGACCGAGGTGAGCAACGGCTTACAAATGGTCAGTTAAAAGCTCTGCAATTGTTCTATGGTGAAAATGGAGTTCCTTATTACTCCTTGATTCATCATGGAGTTCGTTTTAATGAATTTGTCGGTGTTCTTCAAGTAGGGAAAACGGTTATTGAAGTACTGCCTAAAACTGATAGATCCAATGACACAGACAGGTGGAGAAACGTCTTAATTAACATGCTGCATTCGGTAGGCATATTCGATATTCATGCTCCGAGTAATAGTATTTTAAGATTACGTTCAAACTCTATTCTTGACCTTTACTTCGAGCTCTTCATCAAAGAAGTAGAATACCTGATGCATAGAGGATTAGTGAAGAAATACCGAAAAACAGAAGGAAATAGAACCGCCTTAAAAGGTAGCATTCAGTTTCCCAAGCACATAAGTCAAAACTTAGTTCATCAAGAACGGTTTTATGTAAGACATACCACATACGACAAAGAGCACGATATACATGCTATAATATACAAAGCCTTGAAGTTATTGATTTATATCAATACCAAAGTACAATTGAATAGCAGACTGGGAGCTTTGCTCTTGGACTTTCCAGAACTGTACGACATAAAAATAACGGAAGTTCTATTTGATAAAATAGCTTTTGACCGTAAAACGGAATCATACAGAAATGCAATTGAAATAGCCAAACTTATTCTTCTCAATTATCATCCCGATGTAAACAGAGGAACCAATAATGTATTGGCATTGATGTTTGATATGAATTTGCTATGGGAGCAGTTTGTGTATGTAAGTTTGCGAAAGTACAAAGCAAGTAACACAACTATTGCAGCTCAAAACACTAAGAACTTTTGGAAGCCATCATCAGGCAATCGCAGTAAAATGAAGCCAGACATTGTTCTAAATAAAGGAAAGGAAGATTGTGTAGTGCTTGATACTAAATGGAAAAACTTAAACGGATATAATCCTTCACCGGATGATTTGAGGCAAATGTTTGTGTACATGAAATACTATGGAGCAAAGAAGGTTGCTCTAATATATCCCGGAACAGAAAACAAAAACCAATCCTGACAATATTATGACCATAGATCTCAAGAATCAATGGATTTGAGCAATGAAGAATGTAGTGTTATATCCATTGAAGTAGAAAGAAAAGTGAAAGCATGGCAAAAAAAAATACATGATAATATTAACTTATGGGGAAAAAATACGACTGACATACAAAAAGGTGTATAATCTATTACAATTAGTGGTACTAAGACACCTTATACAGAAAGTTACCCCCAACCTAAAACAACCCCCTAACCCGATTCTCATACTTAACTAAGAAGCTATTGCGGTGGATTGGGCATTTGCCGTGCTTGTCTATTGCGGTGAAGTGCTTTTTGCTACCATAGCCCTTGTGGGTGTCGAATCCATATTGGGGGTATTCTGTGTGGTAATCTATCATCATTCTGTCCCTTGTCACTTTTGCAATTATCGATGCGGCAGCTATTGACATTGACTTCTGGTCACCTTTTATTATGGTTTGGTAGTTAGGGTATTTGAGTGATTTGAATCTGTTCCCATCTATTAGTAGGAAGTCGGGCTTGCTCTTCAGCTCGTCGGCAGCCAGCTCCATTGCCATATATGTAGCGTTTAGTATATTAATCTCGTCTATTTTCTTGTGGTCCACTACCCCCACTCCGTAAGAAATATCATCACTATTTGTAATAATATCAAACAGCTCATCTTTCACCTTGTCCGATAGTTTCTTGGAGTCATTGAGTTGTGGTATATCGAATTGATTGCGGAACACAACTGCGGCAGCTACCACTGGCCCTGCTAGCGGCCCTCGCCCTGCCTCATCTATCCCAGCTATGCAGGAGTATTCTGTTAGTGCGTTTTCATATTCGAAATTGGGTAAACCCATCCTAATCAATCAGACGCATGAATTCCTGGCGTAGGTTCATATCAGTGAGCAATCTTCCTCTCAGAACTGAGGTCGCCATCTCTGAGTGGCTCTCATCTGCTGATACCCCGCGAGCAATCATACAATAGTGTCTTGCTTTGATTACTACTCCCAATGCCTTTGGCTTTAGCAAGTCTTCTAAGAAGTCAGCTATTTGCTCGCCGAGTTCCTCTTGTATTTGCCCCCTACGCGCAAAATGCTCGGTTATTCTTGTTAATTTTGACAAGCCGATTACATTCTCGTTAGGGATATAGCCAATAGCAGCATAACCAGAAATGGGTTGCCAGTGGTGCGAGCATAGTGACATTACTTTTATCCCTTTCGAAATAACTAGCTCATTGACCTTTGACCTATTTGGAAATACGGTAAGGTTAGGTGGCTCGTTGAATCTTCCTTTCAGAAGCTCATCTACATACATTTTAGCCATTCTTCTTGGAGTATCAGTCGAATTTGGGTCTTCTGAGTCGATTTTCAAAATGCCTTGTATTTCTCTGAACTTCACTTCAAGTTCATCTCTCATTCTACTTTGTTCATCTATTGATAATGGTTTATTACCATTGGCATCGAAGACATCATTCATTAATTCATTGCTCATTTGCTTACCCAAATTTCTTTATATCTATTTCATCGCCGTAGTATTCAACCCACGAATCTGGAGTCTCATTTAGCTTAATTTTATAAAGTTCACCATTTGTAATCTCTGGTTTCAATATTCTCCAAATTAAGACAGCAATATGTTCTACAGTTGGAATTATTCCTTCAAGAAAATCAACATCCATATTCAGATGCTTATGGTCTAACTTTGAAACAACCTTATCTTTAAGTATCATTTTTAGTTTTTTCAAATCAATCACATATCCAGTTTCTGGGTCAGGCGTTCCCCTTACAGTAACTTCCAATATATAATTATGTCCGTGTCCATTGGGGTTATTACATTTATCAAACACTTCTTCGTTTTTATCAAAATCCCATTCTGGGTTGAATAATCTGTGTGAAGCGCTGAAATCTACTCTTTTGGTAATTTGTATCATTTATTAACCTTATTCGTTTTTTCAAGTATTACGGATATACTATATTTATATTTGTAAATTAGATTGTCTAAATTAAACAAAATTATAAAAATGAAAAAACTGACCTATTCTTTAATAATACTCTCTATATTTTGGGGATGTAGCAGCGTAAAAAAGTCTAATAAAATATTAGATACTAAATTTACTGAACTAAGCTCAACCACAAGTAACAACCTAGAGCTATCAGGTAAAATAGAAATAGATGTCGATGGACAAAACTTCAACTTGAACACTGTTATTTATTCTTCAAAATCTGATTCAGTTCTGATGGTATTGAAAGCATTTATGGGAATACCAGCAGCTAAGGTCTTCATAACTCCTGGAAGTTTTAAAGCATATAACGCTCTGGAAAACAAGGCTTTCTATGGAGTTCCTACAAAAGAGAATATTGAAAAAGCAGTCAACATTGGTTTTTCTTACAAAGACATAGTCTCATTACTAAGGAATCAGCCAAACTCTATCGATGGGTATGAATTGAATGAAGGTGAATCTACGGGTAATGAACTGCTTTACTATAGAAATTTCAAAGGTGAATATATAGAGTATATAAAATTCAATTTAGATGGAAAGTATATATCGCAATACCAACAAAAATCTGCTGAGAATGAACTGTTACTCAATGTGTTTTTCGAAGAACCTATTAAAGTTGGAAATCGAAATATGCCTAGTTTAGTGACAGCTCTTATTGCTAAAAATGAAGGGAAAGTGAAATTCAATTTCAGTGAAATTAAAGTAGTTGAAGAATTTGGAACAGCGTTTGATTTCTCAATACCTAGTAACGTAACCAAAATAGAATTATAAAAATTTGTATCAGACTGATAAAAAGATATTATATATAATTGTATTCACAATTGTAATATGTGTAATTAATTCGCATACAGTTTTCTCTATGCAGTCTGACAGTCTCCAACTAGAACCAGTTCCCATTGATACATTGTCCGAATCATCAGAGCCTGACAGTGTAGAAGTATTAGATATGAATCTGCAATCTGACTTGGAGCAGAAGGTAGTTTACTCTGCAAAGGACAGTGCTATTTTCATGCCTGGTATTAGCATGCTGCGACTAAAAGGAGATGCAAAAGTAGACTATGGTGTAGATAAGTTGGAAGCCGAATTAATAATTTTTGATATGGGTGCTTCTAACTTAGATGCTATGGCTGTGAAGGATTCTAATGGTAGATATTATGGTTTTCCTAAATATAATCAACAAGAGAATGAATATTTTGCTAAACGGTTAACATTTAACTTCAAAACAAAGAAGGGTGTCATAAGCTCTGGAGAAACGGAGTTAACAGAGGGTTTTTATTTTGGCGAAAAAATAAAGAGGATAAACGAAGAAGACATATTCATTCAAGATGGTTTCTACACGACTTGCGATGCCCCAAAGCCGCACTATTACTTTGGTTCCCCAGAAATGAAAATTGCAGGTAAAGAGAAAGTCTTTATTGATCCTTTGATTTTTTATGTGGAGGACATTCCGGTATTTATTTATCCATTTGGTGTGTTCTTTCCAAATAAAGGTGGTCGTCAATCTGGTCTTATGGTTCCAGCATTTGCGTTTTCAGCAGGGAGGGGAATTATATTTGATGATTTAGGATTCTATTGGGCGACTTCAGAATATTTTGATATGCAGTTTACAACTGACTTTTATTCAAAAGGGGGGTATCTTTTGGGAACAAGCGCTAGGTGGAATGTAACAGATGAGTATAGTGGAAATGCAAGCATGGAATATGGTAAAACACGTTTCAACACAGATGAGAACTATGTTACCGCTTGGAGATTCACTCTTGATCATAAACAGAACTTGACTCCGTATCAGAATTTGAGTGCTAATCTTAATTTCTCTTCTTCTGATTTCAATAGGAACACAACTGCAAACCTAAATGATAGGATTACACAATCAATAACTTCCAACGCTTCTTATAGTGTATCTTTTGACAATGGGTCTAACTTATCTGCTGGCTACAATAGAGAGCAGAATATCATTACAAATGAACATGTTCAAAACATACCGGTAACATATAGCATTCCTAACTTGACTTTGTTTAAAATGTTTGACAAAGATGTTACTTTCAGAAATTCGAGTCAGCTGAATTATACTCAACAGAAAAGACAAAATATATCGGTGGATGAAACTGAAATAGATACAAATTTCACTAATGAAGAAAGAAAGTACTTGAGCCATTCGCCATCAATTACTTTTAGTTTACCGAGAATTTTTAATTTTAACATAACACCCAGTTTCAACTTTGGAGTAAACAACTATTTTCGTAAAATGACTCAGACTTATAATAATGAAACTGATGAAGTAGAACGAAGTTTTGAAAAAGGGTTTTTCTCAGAATATTACTACAACTATGGTGTGAGTGTACAGACGAGATTATATGGCATTATGAATTTCGGAGAATCTGGATTAAAAGCATTCAGACATACTTTTGAGCCGACAGTTAGCTATAGAATCAACCCTGATTTTTCAGGTGGTAATTATGACTTTTATGACTCATACTATAATGATGAGTTGGACAGAGAAATAACATATAACAGATTTGAGGCCGATGGTGGCAGACACGCATCATCGAGTTTACAACAAAATATTGGTATTAACTTAGTCAACCGTTTTGAAGCTAAAGTTTCTTCGGATAGTGTAGATAAAAATCTGGAACTATTGCAGTTCAACTTAAATACAAACTACAACGCAGCTGCGGATTCTTTGAACTGGAGCGATGTTAGTACTTCATTTCGTACACCGGCTGTTAGTTTTGTCAGCTTTTCTGGGAACGCAAACTTCACACTTTATGATGAGGCTGAAATCATAAATGCTGAGAATGAAGTAGTTGGTTATGAAAAAATAAATACATTTTTATTAGAGAACAATAAAGTAATAGCAAGGCTAACGAACTTAAATCTGTCACTAACAACTAGTTTCAATGCAGATGGCATAGAAGTTGCCGATAGTTTTGGACAAGATGAAGAAGAAATTGATTCAACTGAGAACGAAAGCTCACTAGGAGACAGGTTTTCGAGAAGAATCAATCTTAATAATGATGAAAGAAATCTATTTGGTGAATGTAACCCTGGGTATCAACCAATAAGTATACCTTGGTCTGTGAATCTTGGAATTAACTTCCGTTATTCACAACCATTTGAAAATAGAATTGACAGAAGCTTAAACTTAAATTTAGGATTACGCTTCCAACTAACTGAAACTTGGAGATTTGATGCCAATGGGCTGTATGATCTGATAGACCAAGATTTGGAAAATACGAGTTTGAACATAACTAAGGATATGCATTGTTGGGATTTATCTGTTCGATGGTATCCGACGGGAATTAATCAAGGGTTTTATTTAAGATTTGGTATTAAAGCATCACAATTACGTGACTTAAAACTAGAGAAAAGAGATAACCCTATATTTAGATAGAATATGAAAAAAATATTAGTCATAGAAGATGAATAATTTGTAAGACAAACCATAGCCGACATGCTAGAGATAGAAGGTTATGTTGCTATTACCGCATCGAATGGTGAAGAAGGGCTAGAATACCTAAAGCAAATAAAATCAGACTTGATTCTTTGCAATATAAATATGCCAGTAATGGATGGATACGAGGTATTAGAAAAATTAAAATCTATGAATTACCATAATAAAATCCCATTCATTTACTTAACTGCAAAAGCAGCCAATGACGAAATGCGTAAAGGCATGGAGTTGGGTGCTGACGACTATATATTCAAACTTTTTAAGGCAAATAATATACTAAATGCTATTAGTGCTAGATTAGAAGTTTACGATAAAAGTAAATTAATGTCGGAAACAAAACTAGATGAGTTTAGATTACAATTAGCTTCTTCATTACCTCATGAATTCCGAACCCCACTGAATGTTATATTAGCAACTTCTCAGTTTCTTCATAAGAAAATGGATATGATAGAAAGAAATGAGATGAAGGATATGATTTATAATATCGTAACCTCAGGTAATAGGTTGAGCAAACTTATTTCTAACTATCTGGTTTATACTAATCCATTACTAAAAAAAGATGAATTAGATTTTCAGGATAAGGTATTCACTAATTACACTTTAGACCCAGAGGAAATGATTGAAAATTCATTCCACCGTGTGGCTACTGAATTTGAAAGAGTGGAAGATTTGTCAATGGATGTCAAACCTGCAGTTGTAGATATATTTCCCGAGTATTTCTTGAAAGTATGTGATGAACTTGCAAGCAATGCATTCAAATTCTCAAAGTCATCAACTCCTGTCAGCGTAAAAGCTTATGTAGAGTTGAACAAATATGTAGTAATTGTTGAAGACAAAGGAATTGGTTTTGACATATCCAAAGCTGCTGAAATAGGTGGTTTTAAACAGTTTGGTAGAAAAGAACTAGAACAACAAGGTATGGGACTTGGACTAGCAATAATTAAATTAGTCTGCGACAGATTCAACTGCGATTTAGATATTAATTCTATAGAAGATAAAGGTACAACATTCACACTAAAGTTCCCTATAAAGGAAGATGGTGTCCCTACCGAATAAAAAATTCGGGTCTATTGCTTCTTTAACATTCCTCATTCCTATTAGTTCTTTTTCACTATACATTTTGTTCATAAAAGGTCTTTTAATTTTTCCTACTCCATGCTCTGCTGAAAATGTCCCATCATTATTAATGGCGTCGTCTACCATATAATTATAAAACAGCTCGGCTTTTTCATTCTCATCATCAGTTTTAACAAACAAGTTAGCATGCAAATGACAATCTCCGATATGACCAAACACCACATAGTCTAATTGTAGGTCATTTAATTTATCGTACATTTTATTGAAGTAATTATTGAAATACTCTTTTGGAACAGCGGTATCTGTATATATTTTTTTTTGTCCATATTTTGAGAGTAATTCGTTGACTGACAAAGGTAAGTTATGTCTAAAATCTGTTATTCTTTTTCTGTCTTTGTCACTAACAGCAATCCATGTTTCATCTTCCAAAGCTTGATTTTCTAGACTTAAATCATAAATTTTATTCATGACATATTCTAATTGGTCGCTTGTTGTCTCTACCTCTACCCATATAGCTGCTTTTGCCTCTTTAGGTATATCATTCTGATGTTTAGAAAGAAGTTGAAGTGAGTTATTGTCAAAATACTCTATTAACCTTGGCTCTAATTCATTTGTTTCTCGTAGCAATGAAACTAGTTTTAGAGTTGACTCATAGTCTTTTAAAAACAAAATAGCAGAAACAACTTCATCTGGTGCTTTTAGTAGATTAAGCCCAACTTTCTTAATTACACCTAATGTACCTTCTGAACCAATAAATAAATCTATCAGATCCATATTTGCTATCAAATGCAAACCAGCTGCATTTTTTGATATATTTGGTTGATGGATAAGAGGTATTTCAAAACTTATTTCTTTGCCTGATATTGTTTTAAGTACAGCTATGTTACCATCTGCTATTAACTGTCCTCTATGTAAATATAATTCGTCTCCATCGGGCAAGATAATTTCTAAATAATTTACAAACTCTCTGGTAGCTCCATATTTGAAAGTTTTAGCTCCCGAAGCATTATTAGCTACATTACCTCCTATTGAGCTCCAAACTTCAGTCGGGTTAGATGGATAGAACAAATCGTATTGTTTTAACTCATTATGAAAGTCTTGCAACCGAACTCCTGGTTCCAAAAGTGCGGTCATCTTCTCCTTATCTATTGAGATTATTTTGTCTAATCTTTCTGTAGAAATTACTGCTCCTTCGTGAGAAACTCCACCTCCGGTAAGGCCAGTCCTTGCAGCAGAAATAGTAATTGGTGTACCACATGCACTTAATTTTTTTACAATTTCAGTTAGTTCATTAGTACTTTCAGGTAGATATATTGAATCTGCAACGCCAACATAATTAGCTGCATCTTTTTCATACTCTATTCTATCATCCTTTTCAGTGATAATAATCATTAGTATAGCTCATCAATTAAGTGTTTGTATTTCTTTTCAATCATATTTTTCTTCATACTCATTTTTGGAGTCAGTTCTCCTCCATCTATACTAAATGGCGTTGAGACTAAACTAATTTTTCTAACTCTCTCAAATTTTGATAAAGATGATTGATGTATATCTATATCTTTTTTAATGGCAGATAAGACTTTTTTATTTTGAATTATTGTTTCCATTTTATCATATTCAATCCCTAAGGAAGAACTAAGGCTTTTCAATGCATCACCGTCTGGAGAAACCAATCCGATTAGATAATCTTTTCCTTCCCCAAATATAGCAATGTACTCCACGAAATCACTCATCCTAATTAAATCTTCTATAGGAGCTGGAGATATATTTTTACCACCGCTTGTTACTATAATACTTTTTATCCTTCCAGTTATTTTTAAAGACCCTGAATTAGTAAATTCACCAATATCACCAGTGTAGTACCAACCATGATCATCTATACTACTTTTGGTAGCGAAATCATCATGCCAATACCCTTTCATTACTAAGTCACCGCGCACCAATATCTCACCATTATCTTCAATTTCAACTTCTACATCGTCTAGTGGTGGCCCTACTGTACCAATTTCCAAATTATTAGGCCGATTAACTGATACCACTGGTGAGCACTCAGTTAGTCCATACCCTTGCAGTATATTTAATCCTACCGAGTGAAAAAACTTCTGTACTTCTGGATGAAGTGCAGCTCCCCCTGAGATTATATATTTAATATTACCGCCTAGCTTTGATCTCACCTTCGAATATATTAGTCTATCATAAATTCTTAATTTCAATGATTGAGCAAAACTTGGTTTCTCCTTTTCTAGTAATCTTTTTGAATAATCGAGAGCTTTGTAAATAATTTTCTTTTTAGAGTCCCACTCATTTTTAAATGCATTATTAACTTTATTACTTATTGTTTCCAAAAGCTTTGGAACCGCTGTTACTATTGTAGGCTTAACTTCATTGATATTACTTGTAAGTGTATCGAGTGATTGGGCTATTGTTACAACTGCCCCAGTTAAGAAAAAAGTATAAGTCACACACCTTTCGTAGGCGTGGCACATAGGCAAAAAAGAGAGAAAGGAATCCGAATTGTCAATTACTTCAGCTTTTTGAATTGATTTAACATTACTAACTAAATTTCTATTCGTTAGAATTACACCCTTCGGGTTACCTGTTGTTCCTGAAGTATAAATTAATGTTAGTGTAGATTCTAAATTCACATTTTCAGCATTTGAAAGTAAATCTGCAATCAAATTGTCAGTATTATATTCCTTTTCGTATTGCTTTAGTATTTTTTCAAATGAATATATACTATTTTCTAGGTCTTCTATTCCCTCATCAATAACAATTATAAACTTCAAATGTTCTAGTTCAGACCTAATTGATAGAATTTTATCTAGTTGTAGCTTACTGGATACTATAACTGCTTTAGCATCGCAATCATTAAATATGTATTGTTGTTGGTCAGAGGTGAAGTTGGGGAAAGTTGGTACATTAATAATGCCAGTAGAGATAGTAGCTAAATCACTAATTGTCCATTCCAATCTATTTTCTGAGACAATGCCTACCCTATCGCCTTGTTTGACCCCATGAATTGACAAAAACTTATTTAACAATGCTACTTTCTTAAATAGCTCATTATAAGTAAATGTATTTAGATTCCCATCTTTATAAAAGCTTAGGCACTTACTTTCTAAACCCTTGTCGCTGCCAGCTTTGTGGAACAATTTGAACAATGAGGTATTTTTGTCTGTCATATTGCATTATTAAAATGAGCTATAAACTACATTTTTTGTATATTTATGAATTAGAATTTAGTAGAATTTAAAAAAATAGAGTTAAATATGAAAATTTTGAAATACATCCCACTATTAGCAATTATTTTTTCACTTAGCTTATTCTCACAATGGGAAGAAAAAGGTGACACAATTATTGTTCAAACTTTATCTTATGATTCAATAACTACAAGGTCAGGAACCTGGCAGTTTCCACCTGATGACAGTTATGAAAAAATTCTTATGCACTATTCATTAAAATGTGACCCAAGAACTACGAGGGATGGATTTGAATGTGGTGAATGGGATTACTTAACTTACACAGTAGTGACTGACTCTAGTGGAGCATTTGATTCTACTAATTTTAGTTCACCTGGCTTCAGAGTGAGAGGCGCTTCACCACAAGTTTATCGATACACAACAGAACCATATAATTACAAAGAAATTGATATTGTTTATGAATCAGGTTATGGAGACGGTTTTGTTGATGTAATGAATGCAAACATTGATACAGAAGGCGATAATGATTTAACTCTAGCAAATAAAACTACTTCATTCCAAATTGATTTTTCTTATAGCCCCGAAGAGTTAGATAATATAGCTAGCAATTTAGGTCAAATTCACGCTATAAAGCTTCACTTTTTAGATGATGTTAAAATTGAAAATTTTAGTATCACTCTAGTTGATGCAAATAGTAGTAGTACTGGAAGTCAAATCAAAGATGGAACCGAAAGATTTTTGAACGACATAGAAGTTGATAAAGATACAGAGCATGAATTTATACTTTATTCTCCTCATAATATTAATAACTCAACTGGACTTCAAATTGTATTAAAAGGTAATATTACTGAAGGCAACCTATCAGTTAAAGCTGTTGATGAATCTACACAGAAAATGGCTGGTATAGACTATGGTGCTAGGAGTTATCTAAAATTTAGTAAAGGTAGTTATGTAGAAGTACCTAAAGAAGCATTCGAAGACTTAGGAAATGAAATAACAATTGGTTTTTGGCAATATGGTGATGAGCAAGAAATGCCACAAAACTCTTATGCTTTCGAAGGTGTGAATGCTCAAAACCAAAGAGTTTTAAATTCACACTTACCTTGGAGCAATAGTCAAGTTTATTGGGATGCTGGTAATGCTGGCGGTAGCTATGACAGAATTAACAAGGCTGCTTCGCCAACAGATTTTAAAGGGCAATGGAATTATTGGATATTCACTAAGAATGTTAATACTGGTGATATGAAGATGTACCTTAATGGAGAGTTATTCCATGAAGGAACGCAGAAAAGTAGAGGGTTTGACCAAATAGAAAAATTCAGAATTGCTTCTAACATAAACAGCTATGGATTGTACGATGGATCTATCGATAATTTTGGTATTTGGAACAGGGTACTAACTCCTACTGAGATTGAGGCTGCTATGAATTTGGATTTTATAACAAATCAGAATGCAACTATTGCTAATGGTGCATTAGTCTATTACGATATGAATAATATAGTAGATGGAGAATTACAAGATGCAACTGGGAATGGTAATAATGCTACTTTACACGGTATGCCTGAGATTAGAACAATTGACCCCTCTGATATGTTAGTTGGAGACAATCAAACTCCTATGTCAAGACCTTATGTCATATTTAGTAAAGCTAATTTTGCTGATGGGGTTAATCTTAATAAAAAAAGGACTGAAGTATATAGAGAATATCCAGTACCAATGGATGAGATTTTAATTTTTGATTATGAAAGTAAAAATGGAATAATAGCACCAGAAGAAATAGCTGATTATGAGAATATGATTAAAACTCCTACATCAGTTATGAAGGTTTACCCTGCAAACAAGAAATTCTATACTTATGATTCCTTTGGTTTAAAAGTTGATTCTGTTATGGCAAGCCTAACAGATTCAATAACTAACAGAGAAATCCTTTATTATTCACCAGTAGTAAACTACGAGATACATAGATTTATTACGCCTTATGGAATTGGGTTGGACTTAGGTCCTGATGGATTTACTTGGGTAGAAGATGTAACAGACTTTGGACCTATATTAAAAGATTTTGTAAAACTAAGAGCAGGAAATCAACAAGAATTAATAGATCTTAAATTCCTATTTATTAAAGGCACACCAGCAAGAGATGTAAAAAGTGTACAACAGCTATGGGGCAAAGGTGGTACCTTCCAAAACGTAGTTGATGACGTTAGTATATCTTCATTAGAGATAGCTCCAAACCCTGATGCGTCGATGTTTAGAGTATTGACTAGGTCAAGTGGACATGGTTTTAATGGGCCACAAAACACAGGTAATTGCTCAGAGTTTTGTAAAAGAACACACCAACTATTTATTGGAGAAACTGGTTTGTTCGAATGGGAAGGTTGGAAAGAATGTGGCGATAATCCTGTATTCCCTCAGGGTGGTACTTGGCAGATAGATCGCTCCGATTGGTGCCCTGGTGCTACAGTAAACACTTACGAACACGAAATTACTGATTTAGTTACAGCTGGCGAAACGATACCGGTTGACTATAATATAGTAAATCCTTCAGGATTTGTTCCTTATGGGAACTATCAATTTACTGGTTATATGATTGGTTATGGCGACCCTAATTTTGGTAATGATATTTCAGTTGAAAGAATTATATCACCATCTATGGAACGAGAATTTGGTAGGATAAATCCTATTTGTGCTGAACCAAGTATAATTATTAAAAACAACGGAAGTGAAACCTTAGAATCAGCTACTATAGAGTATGGTTTAGCAAATAGTGAGAAAGCTCAATACGCTTGGAATGGAAGTTTAGGATTTTTAGAAGAAGAAGTTGTGTCATTACCTCCAATAGACATTAGTTCTCTAAGTCAAGGAAAGACATACAGCTTTGAGGTCAATGTAAGTGGGCCAAATGGCGAAACAGATGAATATGAAAGAAACAATTATGCGGTTTCTCAAATGCAAGGTGTCGATGTATTATCTTCAGATTTTGAGTTAAACATTAGAACTAACAGACAAGCAGGAGCTCAATATAAATACTTATTAAGAAAAGCAGATGGTGAAATAATAGATCAAATGGACTTAGGTGAATTTGATAGCGAAAAGTTATATGAATTTGAATATGATTTAGAATTAGGTTGCTATGAGTTACTATTTGAAAATGTAGAAGGCTTTGGTTTAGACCTTTGGTGGATGAGAGACCAACTAGGAACAGGGTACATAAATTACTCTTCAGGTAATGGTAGCAAAACATTCAACCCAGACTTTGGTAATTTTATAAAATACCAATTCTCTGTTGGCACAAAACCAGAAATTGCTGTATCATCTGACTTGGTAGATTTTGGATTTGCTTCTTCTGGTGAAAGAGTTGAAAAATCTATGTTTGTTGAACCATCAAATGAAAAAAGCTTGATTTTATATAGTGTAGAAATGGGTATTGGAGCAATCAAAGGTATGTCATTGGTTAGCCCGACTGAATTCGGTGATGGAATAGTAATAAATCCAGGTGAAAAACAAGAAATAGTGTTCGCTTTTGAACCAAAAAATGATGATCCGAGAGAACATCAAGTTTCAATCAGAACCAATTCAGATAAAAAGCCTAGTTACCAAATAACATTATCAGGTAATCAAGAAATAACTTCCGTTGAAGAAAACGAAATATCTGGACTTAGCACTGAATTACTAGACAATGGTGCAAGTAAAGAGTTAGTGTTAGATAATAGTAATGAATCATTACAAAATTTGAACATAAAGATGTTTAATTCAACTGGTCAATTATTGTCAAATCTATATAATGGAGTAATTGGTAATAACACACTTAGAATACCACTAAATTTAACTAATTTATATAATGGTGTTTATTATATAAAAATAGATAGCAATAAAGGCAGTAAGACATTGAAATTTATAGAAATTAGATAAAATATAAATACTTATATTTAGTGCACGAAAATATAAGAAAAGTAGTACAAATATTATGTTTTAGGTATTTTTTTGTTATTTTAGTAGCATTAATTGTTGTATTTTGAATTTGATAATACAAAAAAACATATTTTTATAATTATTTAATGGAGTTTTTCTGATGAAAACTAAATTTTTACAAATCTTAAGTAAGTTAAGTATATTTATATTATTCTTAGCTATTGCACTACCAAATGTAGCATTGGCTGGAGATACAGACGATGATAACGATTATGACGTTGATATGAGACCACCAACTACTACAGTAATTATTGCTCAACCGCAAGACGTAGTAGAATGTGCTGGTTCAATAGATCAGTTTCTATTTGTAGTTGCAGCACCACTTAACAGAGACTATAAAATAGTTTACAGATGGTGGAAAGATGGAAGACCATATTCAAGCTGGGAAGAAGATTTTGGTCAAATTAATTTTGATACATTAGACTATAACATGAGTGGTCTTTATCAAGCAGAAATGTTTGCATTCGATCCAGAGTGGGAAAGCATGTATGGCAATTCATTCAACTATGATTCAGCAAGAAAGTCACCTACTGTTTGGTCAAATCATGCAAATTTATATGTATTGCAAAGACCTGAATTCTTAAGAGATATTCCAAGCGTTACTGCTGCTGAAGGTTCAAATTTATCATTCACATTTGATGCACACTTTTACGGTGAGCACAATATGGAAGACCCATCTTACTATACACAAATAGATTGGTACAGAGGTGATGTTGAGTTAGAAGACAATGAAAGATATGCAGGAACAGATGCTTCAACTATGACTATTGAGAATGTTCAAGCTGATGATTATGCTGCTGACTACAGAGCTAGATTAATTGGAGAGTGTGATACAGTATGGTCGAATAACTTTGCTATTAACGCTGAGCCACAACCAACTATAACAGTTCAACCAATTGCAGTTGAAGGTTGTATTGATGATGTTGTTCAGTTTACAGTTGAAGCAACTTCATCTGTACAAAGTATAGCACTTAACTATCAATGGATGGTTAACGGTACTCCAATTATGGATGACGCAGGTAAATTCTCTGGCGTTAACACTCCTAACTTAAACGTAACTTTAACTACTGATCATGGCTACGATGGTAATGAAGAGTACACTTGTATGATTTACCCTGAAGGTTTCATGAACAATAGTGTTACAACTGATCCACAATTGATTACTTGGAAAACTGCTCCAGTTATCACTACTGACTTAGATGCTAACTATTCTGTTGAAGAAGAACAAGCTATTACTATGTCAATAGTTGCTGATGGTGAAAACTTAACTTACACTTGGATGAAAGATGGTGTTGCCTTAAGCAACACTATGGACACTTATGAAATTACTAGTGCTTCTATGGATGACGCTGGTGAATACATGGTAACTGTATCTAACGATTGTGGTGAAGTAATGTCTATGACTGCTACTCTAGAAGTAACAGCTAAAGCTATTGCAACTTCAGTAACAGCTGACCATGGCTTAGGTTTAGTACAAAACTATCCTAACCCGGTAATTGATAACACTACGATCAAATTCAACACTGAAATTAGTGGTGAAGCTACTTTGACTATCAGTGATATGCTTGGTAACAAAGTTGCTAACTTATTCAATGGTTTTGTAAATGCTAACAGCCCAGAAGTTGTTACAATTAACACTAACCAATTTGGTCTTAATTCTGGTACTTATTTCGTTACTTTAAGAATGGGTAACAAACTAGAAACTATTCAAATTAGCGTTATCAAATAACACCTAAATTGATTTAGATTTTAAAGCCGAGAATGTCAAATTTGACTTCTCGGCTTTTTTTATTTGCAATCAGATTATTTACTATATTTGTAGCATGAAATACGTACTTATATTAATATCAATTATACTTTTTTCTTCGTGTGAGCAAGAAAAGAAAATGAGTGATGAAAAATTCTTAGATATCTACACTGAAGTATTGATAGCTAGGGAAAGCACGACTGATAGAGAAGAGGGGACTCGAAAAGTGAATAAAGTCTTAGAAAAACATAGTATGACAGAGCCAGACTTTAGAAAAACATACCTTGAACTTTCAAAAGATGACCCAAAACGATTAGGTAGATTAATTGACTCTGTTAAAAATCACACGTCAGAAGTAATTAGAGAAATTGACTCTGTTGAAAATGCAAAACTAGAGATGGAACAGGATACCAACTCCACCACCCAAACCGAGAAATGAGCTTTCTCCACTTTCTAATCTTTCTAAATAATTTTGATAGGAATTATTTGAGCTTGATTGATATTGTATGCCTAAATTAAGATCAAAACTAACTACATTGTTTAAGTTGTACATATAACCGAACCCTACACCAAAATTGTGATATACATCCTTATCAAAAAGTATTATTTCTTGTTCAAAATCTGTATTTGGATTAATTATCTTTGACTCATGTTGCTCAAAATACCATATACTTGCAGCTCCAAATATATAAACTCTATGCTCAAAATCACGGTATATATTTCTGTGGTATTCAATTCCACCTATTAATGATAGGTTATCATTCTTTTGTGGGTCATCACCAGAATAAAATGGCATAAATGTAAATCTCAACCCATTCCACCTGTCAAGTTCTAGCAAGTAACCCAGACCAGTTCCCGAGATATTAGAGAAGCTAATTCCAAGTTCATGTTTAGGAAACTTTCTAGCATACATAGATGAAAGAGGTAAAAACAGAAATGTCAGTAATATAATTAACTTCTTAAAATGCATTTTCTAAGTGTGTAATTTGAGGTTCGTTGTTTACAATATCAATAGCGATCAAATCCATTCGGCAATCGCGGTCAGTAATCTTATTTATCATCAAATATCCTTCAGCAGTTTTTCTAAGCTTTATTTGTTTGCTATAGCTAACTGCTTCTATAGCTGAACCATATTTGTTGCTATTTCTTCCTTTCACTTCACAAAAGATGAGAATACCATTTTTCTCTGCTATTATATCTATCTCGCCAAGTTTTCCATAGTGGAAATTCTTTTTAATTATACTATAACCCTCTTTTAAAAGGTATTTTTCTGCGAGTGATTCGAAACTATGTCCAACTTTTGTGTTGTCCATTAGTATGCCCTTACGTTCTTTCCTTCATAGTAATTAACGAAAGCTCTATTAACAACCCTCATTCCACTTTCAGTTGGGTAATCACCGCTGAAATACCAATCACCCAAATTATCAGGGCAAGCTTTATGCAGATTATCTATTGTTTGGAAGATAACTTCTACTTCAGCTTTAATGTTTTCCTCTCTTATCATCTGTGCAACCTTATCCGAGATTTCCTCTACTGTAAACAAGTCGTAAATTCCTTTTACATAATTTACATTGTCATAGTCATCTAGTTCAAGTGATGCCTTACATTTAGAATAAACATCGTCAATCACTTTCTCATTACCAGATTCTTTGAGCAATTCTATTGCTGCTCTGAATGCGATAAAGTCGCCCAACTTAGCCATATCTATACCATAGCAATCTGGGTATCTGATTTGAGGAGCAGAAGAGACTACCACAATTTTCTTAGGATTCAATGTGTCAAGAATCCTTATAATACTTTTCTGGAGAGTGGTCCCTCTTACTATACTGTCGTCTAGAACTACCAATGTGTCAGTAGATTTTACAGTACCATATGTTACATCGTAAACATGCGAGACCAAATCATCTCGCGAATTATCAGAAGTAATAAACGTTCTTAGCTTTGCATCTTTTATAGCAATTTTTTCTAATCTTACTCTTTTCTCTAATATTTCTTCTAACTTTTCATCTGATAGTTGTCCATTGCTTTCTTTTATTTGATCTATCTGAATTCGTTTTTGATAATTTTCTACACCTTTTAGCAATCCATAGAATGCAACTTCTGCTGTATTGGGGATGAATGAAAATACAGTGTTATCTAAATCACCAGCTATTGAGTTCAATACTTGACGACTAATTAATTTACCTAATTTTAATCGCTCATTATAAATATCTTTATCATTGCCACGAGAGAAATAAATCCTCTCAAATGAGCAAGATAGCTTTTCCTTTGGCTCACGTATTTGCTCAAAGCTAATATCGCCGTCTTTTTTGATTATTATTGCCATACCAGGGTCTAACTCTTTTATATAATCATACCCTAGTTTGAAAGCAGTTTGAATAACAGGTCTTTCGGATGTAATAACAGCCATTTCGTCATTAATATAATAATAGCATGGTCTAATTCCATTTGGATCACGTACAACAAATGCATCGCCATGGCCCAAAACTCCACCAATAGTGTATCCTCCATCCCACTTCTTTGCCGAACGACTGAGCATATTGGCAATATCTAATTCTTTCTCAATCAATGGAGAAGCATCTTTTTTGCTAACACCTTCCTTCTTAAATTTAGACCAAAGCTTATTTACTTCTTCATCTAAAAAATGTCCAGTTCTTTCTAAGACCGTTACAGTGTCTGCTTTTTCTTTCGGATGTTGGCCCAAGTTGATAAGCGTTTCAAATAGCTCATCGACATTAGTCATATTAAAATTACCCGCCATCATCAGATTTTTGTGCATCCAGTTATTAGCTCTTAGGAATGGATGGCAATTAGCTATTTTATTTTTGCCATAAGTACCATAGCGAAGATGCCCCATATAGACATTTCCAACATAAGGTAACTCTTCAGCAGCTAAATTCATATCTGCTTCATACTTTGGATTTTCTTTTATTTTCTTGTTTATTTTTCTAGATATTTTCCCAAATATGTCTTGAAGTGGTTGGTTTTCTACTGACCTCCTTCTGAAAATATAGTTCTCACCTGGTTCGGGGTCAAATTTCACACTGACAAAGCCAGCACCATCTTGTCCGCGGTTATGCTGCTTTTGCATAAGCAAATACATTTTATTTATACCGTAGTAAGGGCTGCCATATTTTTCAATATAATATGACATTGGTTTTAATAATCTAAGTAAAACTATACCACATTCGTGTTTTATCGGATCGCTCATATATTTGGGGGATTGTTATTATGACACTTAACAAAAATAGTAAATAAATTATAAACTTAATGCAATTCTTAAGGCAAGGGCAATAGCTTTTCGTATATTGCACAACATAATATTATATTACAGTGTGTTTTTTAAAAAAGAAGTCGCTTTTATTCTAAAATGCTTTTCAACTCCATAGATTTTGCCATTTTCCTACCAATAGTTTTTATTATCTATTGGTTAATTCTTGGTAAAAACTACAAATTTCAAAATTTACTAATAGTAGTAGCCAGCTATATTTTCTATAGTTGGTGGGATTGGAAGTTTACCTCACTAATTTTATTTAGTACATTAATCGATTACCTTGTTGGAATAGGTCTTTCAAAAACAGATAACAAAAAAAAGAGGTTAATTCTCCTCTGGACAAGTATAGGGGTAAACTTAGGTTTTCTTGGTTTTTTCAAATACTATAATTTCTTCTTAGACAATTTTATAACTGCCTTCACTCTACTTGGAACAGAGTTCAATGCAACTAGCTTGAATGTCATTCTTCCAGTTGGTATTAGCTTCTATACTTTCCAGACTCTAAGCTACACTATAGATGTATATAAAAGAAAGATGGAGCCCACAAACAACATAGTATCATTTGCAGCTTACGTTAGTTTTTTCCCTCAGTTGGTTGCAGGTCCTATTGAAAGAGCTACTCAGCTCTTACCTCAATTTTATAAAGAGCGAGAATTTAACTACAACAATGCAGTTAATGGACTTAGACAAATACTTTGGGGTCTATTTAAAAAGATTGTAATAGCTGATAATTGCGCTATGTATGCAAATATTATATTCGGTAACTCCGCAGAGTATTCAGGTAGTACACTAGTACTTGGTGCATTGTTTTTTACATTCCAAATATATGGGGATTTTTCGGGATACTCCGATATTGCCATTGGAACCTCTAAGCTGTTTGGTTTTAATTTAATGAAGAACTTTGCATTCCCCTATTTCTCACGCGATATTGCAGAGTTTTGGCGTAGGTGGCACATATCACTATCAACTTGGTTTCGAGATTACTTATACATCCCTATTGGAGGCAGTCGAGTAAGTAAAGCTAAAAATATCCGTAATATATTTATCATATTTATAGTCAGTGGCTTTTGGCACGGAGCAAACTGGACTTTTATCGTTTGGGGAGCTTTGAATGCAATTTACTTTTTACCACTTCTACTAATTAATAAGAATAGACATCACATTGAGATAGTAGCACATAATAAATCTATACCATCAATTAAAGAACTTAGCTTTATACTAATAACATTTGGGCTGACTGTTTTCGCTTGGATTTTCTTCCGAGCCGAAAGTGTAACCCACGCTGTAAATTATATTGCAGGCATTTTCAATAGCTCATTGTTATCTGTACCTGATTTCCCAATGCGAAGAGAAGCAGTGACAACTATCGTATTAGTATGCATATTTATATTAGTGGAATGGGTAGGTAGGCGTGGTGATTTTGCAATAGATAACATAGCTAAAAAAGTACCCAAGCCTTTAAGAATACTATTCTACTATGCTGTGATTATGAGTATTTTCTGGTATGGTGGTTCACAACAACAATTTATTTATTTCCAATTTTAAATGATGAAGAAATTTCTAATAAATATTGCCCTGTTCTCTCTTCCAGTTCTACTACTGTTTTCTGAAACATTTTTACCCGTGGATTTTTTCTCTTACAGACCTTGGGAAGCACTAATGTATAGTCACAACGATTACTTGGTACCATACTATCCTAACGCAGATTTGACAATGGAGTCCGAAGGTGATTTGTGTCACCACACTGAAAATGCAATTACTAAAAATGAACGATGGGTGACAGACAGCATGGGTTATAGAAACAATCAATTTACTAGCAATCCCGACATACTAATTATAGGTGATTCATTCATAGTTGGTAGTGGTATGACTCAAGATTCAACATTGGGAAATGTGCTCGATAGAATGTTAGGAGCTGAGAAATCAGTGTATACTATGTCCCCTTCGCCATTTATCGATTTTGTAAGAGTTATAAATAGTGGTAAAATAAAAAAGCCAAAAACAGTCATTTACTCTAATGTTGAGCGGTCTATTCCTAAGCCATTGGACAAATCGCAATACGATGACCAGGTTCATAATTCTTCAGAGTTGAGTATAGTTAAAGACAGAGCAACAAGAATGTATTCGCTCAACTATATTTTTGCACGAATAACTGGGAAAAATGGGCCTGGAGTAGCTGGAATTAATGACGAGATGTTCTTTCTGAATGGTGCAAATCAGGAGTATTTGTACGATAGAATAGTAGAAGTTCGTGAGAATATATTAACTTATAAAAGGTATTGTGATTCAATTGGAGTAGAGTTTATATATATGCCAATGCCAAACAAAGAGACATTTTATTATGAGCGAGTACCTTTTGAAAATCAGCCAAACTATATAAACCAACTTTCTGAAATGCTCATAAAAAAAGGTGTCAACGTAGTCAACACCTTAGAAATTTTCAATCTTGAAAGGAAGCAGTCTGAGCAATTGCTCTATCAATTAGATGATACTCATTGGAATTCGAATGGAGTAAAAGTTATTGCTAGTGAGTTAGAGAGTAAAATCAACTATTAAACTCCAACAGCTTCCTTATTGCTGTTCCATTTCTCTATCGCTGCTTTTACCTTGTCCAGATACCATTGCGGAGTCGATGTAGCACCAGTTATTCCCACTAATTCACTATCTCCAAACCAATCCCAGTCTATCTCTTTCACATCTTCTATGTAGTGCATATTAGGATTGAATTGCTTCATGTGCTTGAATAAGCTCTTACCATTTGATGAGTTTCTACCTGCTACAAATATGATTATATCATTGTCTTTTGCGAATTGGACAACCTCTTCATCTCTACCCCACACCTCCTTACAAAGTGAGTTCTTGAATTGGAAGTGATCTTTTGTTTCGCCACCCTCTACGAAGTTTCTAACTTTACTTTCTATAACTTCTCTTATTTCATGATAAGTAGATTTTTCCATAGTCGTTTGTGAGAAAAGTACAGTTGGTTTAGTAAAATCAACTTTTTCTACTGCTTCATCGGCATTAATTATAATAAGACAATTATCATTAACCATACCTCTTAGTCCAATTACCTCAGCATGATTTGGCTTCCCATATATCACTACTTGATATCCTTTCTCATAGTAACGCTTTACTCTATTCTGAAGACCGGTTACAAGTGGACAAGTTGCATCTACTAACTTTACGCCAAGCTCTTCTGCTCTTTCAAAAGTAGTTGGTGGTTCGCCATGAGCACGTATAAGAACAGTAGCTTTTTCGTCAGTTTTTGCTAACTCTTCTATCCCAAGGTGATCGATAGTTTTTAGACCTTTTTCTTCTAATCTTTCTATTTCTTTAGGATTATGAATAATATGACCTAGTACATAAACTTGTTCATCTTTATCAGCCGCCGCCAGTGTTTCTTCTGTAATTTTTATAGTTCTGACTACACCCCAGCAGAAACCAGCAGAATTATCTATTTTTACTTGCATAATTTTACTCTTTATTTTTTTCTTTTTGACGTAAAGTTGCCTTTAACTATTGCAAATTTATGAGTTTATAATATCATTTGCTAAAGAAATAACCAAATTAGTCTGTTGCTCAATACTGATGTCCGAAGTGTCTATCACCTTGGCATCATCGGCTTTACGAAGTGGGCTTATCTCACGATTACTATCATATTCGTCTCTGTCAGCAATTCTTTTTGCTACTTCTTCTTTGCTTACATCCTCACCAGCTGCCAATAGCTCTTTCGTTCTTCTTTCTGCTCTAGCTTCAATAGAAGCATGCATATACAATTTCAAATCGGCATTGGGGAAAACAACCGTCCCTATATCGCGGCCATCCATAACAACGCCACCTACATTGCCTAATTCTCTTTGCTGGTCAACTAATTTTTCTCTTACTATTCCCACTGAAGCAACAGGGCTTGCAGTCTTTGTAACTTCAGCCGTTCTTATTTCCTTACTTACGTTTTCACCATTAAGTAGAGTTAACTGCCCAGCATCACTTGGTTGCAATTCAATTTTGATTTCACTCATTAGTTTATCAAAGTCAAATCCTTCAATATCCTCACCCGTCCTCAGAAAGGCAAGTGTAGCAGCCCTGTACATAGCACCAGTGTCTATGTAAATATAGTTTAATTTTTTTGCTACTTCTCTTGCAGTGGTAGTTTTCCCAGATCCAGCAGGACCATCCAGGGCAATTATTATCTTTTTCATTATTTACTTATCCTATCTATTTCTGAGTAAAAATAATCGATATCAGTGAAATCATTAACTAAAGAATCAGAATTATTTGATTTAAATAATTCAAAGTCTTTAGTATCTGATACAATCATAACATTCATATTATTGTCTTTGGCTGCTTTTATATCTGCAAGTGTATCACCAATAATAATCGAATTATTGAAGCTATATAAATTCTGGTTCACAAAATGATTCACTCTATCTATTGCCAATGGCGGCAAATCGCTTCTAACAGGACTATCACAGCCGAAAGCACCACAATCGAAGTATCTATCTAATTCATAGGAAGATAGCTTTTGTCTAGCATTGAGCTTAGAATTTCCTGTTAGCAATGCTATCTCATAATCATTATTAGACTTCAACTCTGTTATCAAATCTGAAACACCTGGAATTAGTTGTATATAATCAGGAGTACAGTAATGCTTGAACCTTTCTAATTTCAGCTGCCAGAATTGTTCCAGTTTTGGAGCAACCATGTTACCATCGAATCCAATCGCCTGAGCCATCTGCTGAAGTATTTGCAAATCAGTATTACCAGAAAACACTGGCATCTGTTCTAGAGTAATTTTCTGATTATATACATCAAAAAAAGTGTCAATGAATATATTCTTTGACACTCCCTTCTTCATGTTCAATATTGTACCATCTATGTCAAATAGAAGTAGTTTTTTCATGCTATTTAGAACGGTACATCGTCGTCAAATTCATCACTAGTGTCTTTGTCTTCGAACTTGTCATAATTTGGCTGTTGGTCACCTGCGTGAGATGGGCCACCTTGTGAGCCGCCGCCTCCGCCACTACTATTTCTTGAATCCAATAGTATCATGTCTTTGGCTACAACTTCTGTAATATATTTTGTTGTACCAGACTGATCTTCATAAGAACGAGTTTTCAGTTTCCCTTCAATTAGAACTTTACTTCCCTTACTAAGATATTTACCAGCAACCTCTGCCAATTTTTCCCAAAGCACAACTCTATGCCAATCCACTGTATCTTGCCAGTTGCCAGACTTATCCTTATATCTTTCGGGTGTGGCAATTGTAAGTGAACAGACTTGACTACCTTGCGGTGTAGTTCTTAATTCTGGGTCTTTACCCAAATTACCTAATAATGAAACTCTATTTAATCCTTTTGCCATTTTTTTTACCTTTCTTTTTTAGAAATAATACACTTGTGTTCCGATACCAATATAAGAATCTTTTTGATTAAAAAACATTCCGTGCATACTTAATCCATCATAAGCATAAATTCCAATGAATATTGCTCTGTTCTTACTAAAGTTATATCTTAGTCCTGCTTGTGCATTCGAGACACCGTAATAATTATCGTTGAACCCACGTAGCGAGAAGTTATAACCCATTTCAAAGTCCGTACTTTCCGATAATTTTTCAGTAAATTCTATACCTGATATTAATTCAATTGTTTGTATGTCATTGGGAATTTTTGAAAAAACATAGTTGATACCTAAGTAGGGATATACTTCTCTGTTAGCATCTCTTGAATAAATATTTACTCTGTAAATGACTTCAAGAAATTCTCTACTATATATAAAAGGGTCTGAAATAAATTCATTATCAATAGTGTAGCCATCTATCAAGTGAGACGATATATGTGCTAACCGTAATCTTAGTTGCTCTGTACCATAGAATAAATTGCCAAATATTGGACTGTCATGAAATGTAAAGGCAGAGTTCACACCGAAATAATAGTCAGTGGTCTCGACTGGGAATTTGAAACGCCCTACACTTCTGAGTCGTGTGTAGGTCATTAGGTCTGCTCCAAAGGTAGAATTTCCACCTAAATCAAATAGGTCAAATGAGGCTCCTATATCCATCCTCAATCTTTCTTCGCTTGGTTGACCTATAAAGCCGATTCTTGCTTCGTAAGGGTTTGCAATAAGTGGTTCGAAGTTCATAATAGGCACACCACTGGTTCCTAAAGTGTTCTTATATCTATGTGATAGACCACAGTCAAAAAAAACATTTTCATTATTTGCTGTTGAATCACGTTTGACGAAATCAACACTAACTTGCGTTGAATCTTCTGCTTTTGCAAAAGTTACCGAAAATAATATTAATGCGATGATTACTCGCACAAACTAACCACCTTTGCCACTGAAGACAACGCTGATAGTTCTGGCTAGTATATAGAGGTCTAAGAACATAGACCAGTTACGGATGTAATAAATATCAATCATTATTCTTTCTTCAAAGCTACTCTCATTCCTGTCAGTAACTTGCCATAGACCACTGATACCTGGCTTTACTTGGAGTATCATCTCGTCGTTGCCACCCATCTTGATTTTTTCCCATGGGATATAAGCTCTTGGGCCAATAAGTGACATTTCACCTTTTACGACATTCCAGAATTGTGGAAGCTCATCTAAACTAAACTTACGTAGGAATTTACCAATTCTAGTCAAACGAGGGTCATTGTTTAGCTTATGGTATATTTCGTATTCGGCTTTTAGTTCAGGATTTTTCTCTAGTAAATCATCTAATCTGTCTTCAGCATCTGTGTGCATAGTACGGAATTTGACAATCTTGAATCTACCATCATGTAATCCCATTCTAGTTTGCTTGAATAGAATTTTACCTTTTGAATCTAACCAGATAAGTGAGGCAACAACGCCTATTACTGGTAGGGCTAATAAGGTTAACAATGAAGATAATATAATATCAAATAGTCGTTTTTGGAATCTAGCACTTCGTTTCATAAGAGTTCGCTTAACTTCTAAACCAAGCAACCCACCGAACTCTTTTGTAGAAACCCATAGTGTAGAAATACCAAATAGATTTGGAATAACAATTGTATTCTCAAAGTGCTTTGAGTATTTCATAATAATCTTGCGTTGCACTTCTGATTGTACTTTAGGCATTGCAATTATGGATTGCTCTACTTTAAGCTTCTTCTGTAGTTCTGGTATTACATCCAGTCCACCGATAACAGGTATACCGTCTATATAACCCCAGGTATCTACATTATCATCAACAGCTACTATAGGTCTAAGACCTAATTTTTTATGCTTTCTCAGTGAGTTAATTACTTCCTTACCAGCATTACCAGCACCGATTATTATAACTGGTATTCCCCACCATGATTTTTCACAAAACATCTTTTTGATGAACGAACGCCCAAGTGGTATAGTTAAGAAGGTAATAGCCCAAGACATCATAAATGACAGTCTCGAGAAGTCCCAAAAATCATTGATGAAGAAGGTCAAGCCTGCCATCAATCCATAAATAATGGAACTAGTGTAGAAGATGTTTCTTATTTCATCTATCACATCAATTCCAAATCCAGGATATAAACCACGGACATAGAAGGCCATCATGAATAAGGGTACAATTACTGGCAACACACTAAAGTACATATCGTACGTAGCGGCTGGAGTAAAGAACAAATTGCGAATAAATACTGAAGCTATAACAGAAAGCACGATAAAAAGTGCGTCTGAAGTCATCAGTAATAAAGAAGCTATTAATTTACGAGGAGCAATTGGCTTTACTGGAAAGTCCTTTGCATTCCTGGTTTTTAATAACTTTGATAGCTCATTGAGAGTTGGAGTCTGCATTGTATCTCTATCTTTTATTAAACTTACCTGTAAAAGGTATAAGTATTAGCATATATCCACATATATTAATTAGACAATATCCATGCCTAAAATATATTAATAAAGCTTTCACAATTTTAAAAGCCTACAAAATAATACATTTTAATCATAAATTCAATAAAAATGAGAAATATAGATACTCCGGTGGATTTGTATTTTTAATTCGAGTTATTGTAATCGGTCTATTAATATAGACACATGAAGACGAAAAACGTCTTCGAGATGACAATATTTTTTTCATAGTAATAGTACGGAGTCTGATAGGGAAAGGTTCGCTTTGGGTACTAAATTTATTTTTATTCTGAGCTGTAACTACCTAAGAATGCCACGTTTGGAGTTTTCAATAAAACCGATACATTCATCAATTTCATCTGATAATTCAAAATTTTTCTTATAGTAAGCTATGCCATCTCTGTTATTTTTACCTGAGAAAAGTACAACATTGTAGAAATTTTGTATTTCTTTTATCTTTTCTAATGTGAATCCTCTTCTACTTAGGCCTACTTTATTAATCCCTTCTACTTGTGCAGGTATTCTACCTAACAAACAATATGGAGCAACATCTTTAGTTATCTTCGAGTCTGCACCCAACATTGTATGCTTTCCAACAGTACAGAATTGAGTTATTTTTACTACACCACCAATCACTACCCAATCATCAATACTAACGTGGCCAGCAAGTTGTGTAGTGTTAGACATAATAATATTGCTCCCAATATAGCAATCGTGAGCGATATGGCAATAAGCCATAATCAGGTTATTATCACCAAGTACCGTTTTGCCAGTTGCGGTGGTACCACGGTGAATAGTAGCACACTCTCTGATAACATTGTCATTGCCGATTATGGTTTGCGTAGGCTTGTTATCATATTTTAAATCTTGCGGTTCAGCTGAAATAACAGCACCTGGGAAGAATCTACAATTATTACCAATTCTCGCTCCATTGTATATAACTACGTGAGCGTGAATATCTACATTGTCGCCTATTACAACATCGTCTTCTATTACGCTGTAAGGGCCTATTTTTGCATTTTTACCAATCTTTGCCTTATCTGATATAATTGCTGTGCTGTGTATCATACTTAATTTGAGTATATTTTAATTCTTATTTTATCTTTTTACTAATGCGGCAGAAAAATCTGATTCTGCTGCTAACTTTCCGTCAACATAAGCTTTACCTTCGAATGCGTAAACTCCCATTCGTGAGTTTAGTATCTTCACTTTAAAAACTAACTGGTCGCCTGGTACTACTGGTGCTCTGAATTTAGCATTTTTTATACCAGAGAACAATCCTATTTTTTCGTTAGGGTCAACATTGTCTGCTAACATCATACAAAGTCCGCCTATCTGAGCCATCGCCTCGCATATTAGCACACCCGGCATAATTGGTTTACCTGGAAAGTGACCATTGAAAAACGGTTCGTTGATAGTTACATTCTTGTAACCCATTATTCTTCTTTCGTTAGGGTCAAATTCTACCACTCTGTCTATCAGTAAGAACGGGTAGCGATGTGGCAGAAACTCCATAATCTGATTTACATCCAGATTATAGCCCTTACGTTTTTTCATATTATACTTATTAGCTTCCTTTTGTTTTAAGTATAATGCTCTCAATTTCTTTGCTAACTCGATATTTGCTGCATGACCAGGACGAGCTCCTAAAATCTGAGCTTTCATAGGAGCACCAACTAATGTAAGATCCCCAATCATATCAAGTAATTTGTGTCGTGCTGGCTCATTTTTATATCTGAGCTCACGGTCGTCTAATATACCGCTTTCACCACGTTTCGGCTTCTCATCTAAATCGAATATTTCCTTAATCTTGTCTAAATTTTCGTCTTGTAAATCTTCATCTACAATTACTATCGCACTTTCTAGGCTACCACCCTTGATTAGGTTAAGCTTATGCAAATCAAATAATTCATGTGAAAAACAAAAAGTTCTTGCAGGAGCAAACTCATCTCTGAATTCTTTTTCAAAGTCAAAAATTCCAGTATGCTGGCTACCCAAAGCCGGATTAGCATAGTCAACAAGTACAGTCAACCTGTAATCATGATTGGGCAAAGCAACTAAATCAACACCCCTAGCGTCTTCAGTATAGCGAATGTTTTCCTCTACTTCAAAGTACTCTCTTTCAGTATCTAATTCAACTATTTCCGTCTGATCTAAAACATTGACATAAGGTTTTGAACTGCCATCACCCACAGGTGGCTCGTTGTTAGTCAACTCTATTCGGCAGTTGTCTATTCTTAGGCCAACCAATGCAGCAAGTACATGCTCTACTGTGTGAACTTTTACATCATCGATTCCGAGAGTTGTACCTCTTGATAAATCGACAACGTTTTCAACTACTGCTTCAATTTCTAAATCTGGATTTGCATCCATTCGGATGAACTTATAACCATAGTCGGCAGGCGCAGGGCAAAAAGTGATAGTGCTTTTGTTACCAGTGTGTAGCCCTATTCCTTCAAAGGAAACTTTGCCACTAATACTTGTTTGTTTTTCCATTTATTACGGACGCTATAATAATAAAAAAGGATTGAATATTATTCAATCCTCAAAAATAAGTAAAATTACTGAAATGGAGTAATATGGGGATTAATTAGTTAGAACGAAAGATATTTCTTAAGATATTTATTATATTAATCACTCTGACTGAAGCGAGGGTAAGTCATATTTAGGTGGGTTTTCTCGTTCTTCTATCTTCTCTTCTAAGTGCCAAATAGTAGTAAATGATAATAGAAATAAAGTGTAAAAACTATAGAACAACCAATTATTAACTGGACTCATTAAGTAAGCTGTAGAAATCATTCCTACTTGACCAACTAGTGAAACTAAAAATATATAAATGCTTGACTTGTGCTTATATTTTTTGATATAATGATTAGAATGATCTTTAAAGAAACCATTTTTGATTAATACAGATTCAATCAAAACAAATAGTAATGAAACCAAGTTAAGGGGTACAACTTCTTTATGATTTATATTAGAAATGAAATCAGGTAAGCTATTAAAATAGAATACAATAACAGGCATTGAAAAAAACATTCCTTGTATCACATTCTTTTTCTTCCTTTCAATGTAAGCCATAATTTATCTCTCTATTTTTTACTAATATAATAAAAATTAAGAGTTAACAAAATGGAGGGGTAAGCTACTTACCTTTCTCTAGCTTACTCACTTTGCGAGCTAAGTCTGGTAGGTTATTTATGACAGCCTCTATTTTGAAAGCCTGCATTTGTGGGCGAGCAGGAGAACCAAAGTAAACGCCTTTTTCTGATATGTTTTTATTTGTGCCCGATTGAGCAATTAGGGTTACGTCATTGCCAATTCTTAAGTGGCCTGCAATTCCTACTTGTCCACCAAGGCGAACACGCTTGCCCAATTTGGTTGAGCCAGCTAAGCCAGTTTGTGCGGCTATCCCTGTGTTTTCCTCTATCACACAGTTGTGACCTATTTGACAAAGATTGTCAATTTTTACACCGTCGCCAATTATAGTGCTACCAACTACAGCACGGTCTATAGTTGTGTTACAACCGATTTCTACATCGTCACCTACTATTACATTTCCTATTTGAGGTATCTTGGTGTATGAGCCATCTTCTTTATTTTCAGTGAAACCAAAGCCATCACCACCAATTATAGCACCAGCATGAATTATACAGTTGGAACCGATAAGTATATCCTTGTAGCAGACTACATTAGGGAATAGTCGGTTATTCTTACCAATCTGAACATTGTCCTGAATTGTAACGTTTGCTTCTAATATTGTGCCTTCATCTATTCTGCAGTTATTTCCGATAACACAATTTGGGCCAATGTAAACTGACTCATCGATGAAAGTATTCTCACCAACTACTGCCGATTTGTGAATACCAGAATTATTCTCTTGAGAGATAAAGTCAACTAACTTAATAATTTTAATAAAAGCAGAGTAAGGATCATCAACCTTTATAAAGGTTTGACCTGACTGGGGTTGCACATCAATATCACGAGGCACAATAATACAAGTAGCCTCAGACTCATTTAAGAAATCTTTAAACTTTTGGTCTGAAAAAAAAGTTAGCTCGCCATTAGTAGCAAACTCAATTCTGTTCAAATTAAAAATTGAAACTGAACCATTGCCAATTATTTCGCCTTCTATAGTTTCAGCAATTTCCTTACACTTTATCGATTTCATTACTTTTCTCTCAGTTGTATTTATCTACGAGTACCACGTCTTACCCTACGCGGGTTTTTCTCGGTATCTCTTTGGTTACGAGGGTCTTTATCTATCTTTTCTTTTAGCTCGTCTTCCATTTGCTTGACGTCGACACCAAGCTCTTTCAATATTTTGACGGTCAAATCATATTTGAAATTGGCATAGGCTAACGGCTGAACACTTTGATCTAAAATAATATCAAACCCCTCTTCCGCAGATACCTTCTGTACAGCTGCATATATTTTTGCCTCTACTGGCTGTTGTATCATCTTAACCGTTTTATCGAATTCGCCACCGGGTTTAAACCTTTCAGTGGCGTATTCGTCTTTTTTCTTCTTCAGCTTTTCTAAGTCCATCTCATTTTTTCTTCTTTCATCATCAGACCAGATGAGACGGTTCTTTTTTAGGTCGTATTCTAACTTACTTATTTGCTCTTGCATTGCCTTTATTTCACGCTTCCACTCATCAACTATAGTTTGAATCCTTTGCTCTGCTTGCTTTGCTTCTTGGAATTTTTCACGGATTGTCTCCGAGTTGAAAAATCCTACTCTTTGTGAATAAAGAGAGGGTGTAGCAACAGCTAACAAACCAACAATTAGTAATATTTTATATAGTCTATGAGTCATAAATTTAGTCGCAATTATTCAATAAATTAATTAGCTTTAACTCCTCTAGTTTATCTAGCTTCTTTAAGGCTTCATTTATTTTAGCCTTTACTCCTTCTTGTACTCTATCTGCTAGCTAGTTCAAACTTACCATTAGGTTCAAACCATTCACTAGCAAATTTGTCTTTCCTTTCTTTGAACTTCTCTAGATTCAATTTAATCTTGTTCTTGTCATTTTCTGACAATTCAAGTTCTTTATCCTTTAAAGCTATTTTTAATTCATTTATTCTTTCGCTCAAAGAATCTAACTTAAATTTAGCTTCATCAACAGCTGTATGAATCTTATGCTTAGCCAACTTCAACATTTCACATATTTCAACAGAGTCCATCGGTTCTGAAGACTGAGAGTGCAGTAATGGACTAGCAAATGCTAATACCAAAACAAATGATAATATATAGAACCGTATGATAAACATAAAATGTAAACTGATTAGTTAGAACCCCTTTTCAGCATATCCAAAACTTTGAATGTAATATCAAGTTTATCATCTGCGAAGAGAACGGATTCAGTACTGCTATCTAAAACTATAGTTAGCTTCTCAGCAGCAGCTACTTTGTCAATAGCTTCCTTTATCTTGTTTCTAAGTGGTTGTAGCAATTCCAATCTTTTCATTGCTAACTCACCTTGCTGACCAAATTTGGTTTGTTGGAATTGCATAACCTGTTGGTTAAGTGCTTGCAATTCTTGTTCAGTAGCCAATTGTTGGTCTTGAGTCATCATGCTTTTTTGCTTTTGGTAATTCTTGAACTTCGCTTCCAAGTCACCCTGCATTTTTAGCAATGAATCTTGGTATGTTGTTGCTAAAGATTTTATCTCAGTATCTATTTTTTTAGCGTCAGGTAATTGTTCTACTACCATTTGCAAGTTAGCAACACCAACTTTTAATGATTGAGCATTTGCAAAACCGAAAGTTGTGAAAATTAAAGCGATTAAGAGTAATTTAAAGTTTTTCATTTTTCCTCTAATTATATCTAATTATTTGTTAAACAATAGTTTCAAAGTTATAAATTATACAAAACTAATTCAAAAATTATTGACCTATCTCGAATAGGAATTTCCATCCAGGTACATTACCATTTCTGGTAATTGGGTCAAATCCGTACCCATAACTAAACCCAATAATACCAATCGGATTAAGTAACATCTTTAGTCCCACACCAGCAGATCGTTTCAAATCAAAAGGGTCAGCTCCACCAAATTCATCCCATACATTACCTGCCATAGCAAATGAATAGAAGTATATTGGCATTGGGTTAACAGCTATAGCAAATCTTAGTTCTGCAGTAAATTTAGCGTGTAGTTTACCACCTACGTTTTCCAAATCACCATCACCATAACCTCTGAAAGGAATAGTACCAAAGTTAGACAGACCGGCACCACCCATTCTATACAATTCGATTGGTGCTATTGTAGTGTCATTTTCAATACCCTCAATATATCCAATCTGAGAACCTAAGTAAAGAACTACCCTATCAACCTCGTCAACTCTAAATAAAGAATTGTAGAAATCGAAATACATTTCTGACTTGAAGAAATCAGTTTCTCCTATACCTACGGCTCCCATAGCCCAATTGTTCGTAAATCTGAATTTTGAACCTTGAGATGGGAAGAATAGTTCGTTAGTATTATTACGCGAGATACTACCACCTACAGTAATCTCATTATATTTACCTGGTCTGTAGAACTGACTATTTACACCTGTCTGCTCATCGATATCATTCAATTGGAACTGAAAGCTACCATCTATACGGAAGTAATCATCAGGCCATTTTACCCTTCTACCAATGTTAACTCTGAAACCCCTTCTTTGTAAACGCAAAGTAGAGAAATTGTAGAATATATCGAACACATTGAAACCCACAGTAGTAGGCTCGTCTAACAACCAAGGTTCAGTAAATCCAAGTGAGAAATTACGGTACCTATTACCTTGACCAAATTCCCAGTTAAAGTTGAATACCTGTCCAGCACCACCATTAAGTGGCTCCAATATTGAGAAGTTGTTGAATGTCAATCCAACTGAACCAGTCAAACCAAAGCTACCGGCAAATCCGATAGATGCGTTGAAAGTATCGGTTGAACGTTCTTCCACATTGTAAACTAAATCAACCTGAGTGGCATCATTTTCTACTGGCCTAACATCAGGTCTCAGATTCTCAGGGTTGAAATAACCCATAACTCCTAACTCTTTAACAGACCTTACTATAGCAGCTCTGTTGAAGTAATCTCCTGGTCTTGTATAAAGCGTCCTTCTTATTACTTTGTCTTTAGTCTTAGTGTTTCCAGCTATAATAACTTCACGTATTTTGTAGCGATCGCCTTCCAATACCTTTATGTTAATGTCTATAGTGTCTTCTGCTATTTTTACTTCCTGAGGAACAAACCTAGTTTGCAAGTAACCAGTATTATTATAAAGAGAAAGTGCATCAGAAAATTCTTGATTCCCATTCAGGTTCATCATGAATTTCTCTTTATTATAAACATCGCCTACAGAAAAATCCAGTCTTTCAACAAGTGGACGGTCAGGAAATACAGTATTACCTTCGAAAGTTATATTTCTAATATAATATCTATTACCTTCAATCAGATCCACCTCTATATGAACAGCTTGGTTTTCTTCGTCATATATAACAGTATCAGACAAAAACTCATAGTCCATGAACCCTTCATTGGCATAGAATCTAGCTAAGAGGTCTTTGTCTTTTTCATATTCTTTTTTATCAAACTTAGATGAGGACCAAAACTCAAACCAAGATTTAGTGTGAGTTTCATCAAACTCAGAAGCTAGGTCACCATCATCATAGTATTCATTACCGTTAAAAGTAATAGACTCTACGTAGAACTCTGTTCCTTCTTCTATGTACAACTTTAAGTCAACATAATCTTTATTATCATCAGATTGAACTAACTCGGGAAAGAATTTGGCAAAAGTTAACCCTTCCTCATCATACAGTTCTTTTAAACTTTTCTTCATTATATAAAGGTCATATTCAGTAATCACATCGCCTTTATTCTTATCTATAGCTGTCTTTATCTCTTGGTCGGTAACTTCTTGGTTATTAAGAATTTTTATCTCACCAATTCTTTTATTTTCTTCTACTCTGATAGTAAGAAATATACCATCACCTACTACCTTATCTACGACTACTTCTATATTGGAGAATTGTCTTCTTTCCCATAGTGACTTCATAGCTACATTAAGCTCTTCATCATAAGGATAAGATATAGTTTTTCCCTCAGTTAGTCCAGTTAAGGCAATTATAGTAGAAGGGTCAGCACTCACAGCACCATCTACCTCAATACCCAATATTTTATATTTAACTACACTCTCTTGAGATATAGCAGTTGAAAAAATAGTGATAAAAAATAAAAGGAAAAATTTACTTGCGTGTGATAACATCTATAACTTTCTTTATGTATGACTGTTCTGTTGATTGATTAATCTGGCTAGAAGTCTTGCCAAATCTTCGTTCTCTTTGTGCATAATCTCTGAGTGAATCATAAAGTTCTGATCTTCTGAACTCAGGCCAAAGCTTTTCGGTGAAGTAAATTTCCGAATAAGCAAGCTCCCACAACAGGAAGTTACTAATTCTATACTCTCCACTTGTTCTGATTAGCAAGTCCGGATCAGGTATATCAGCCGTTTGTAGATAGCTCGAGAATAGTTCCTCGGTCAAATCTTCTGGTGACAACTTACCGCTCCTTACGTCTAAAGAAATCATTTGCAATGCTCTCATTATGTCCCAACGGGAACCATAGCTAATTGCAAGATTTAGTTGTAATCCAGTATTGTCCTTAGTTTTTTCATAGCTATCTCTAAGTATAGCTTGAACATTCTTAGGAAGTGAATTAATCTTACCAATTGTATTTATAACAACTTGGTTTTTGTTTAATTCATCAAATTCTTTCTTAAGAAATACTTCTAATAGCTTCATTAGACCATTGACCTCCATAGGAGGACGCTTCCAGTTTTCGATACTAAAAGCATACAAAGTAAGGTGTTTGACACCAATTAAGGAAGCTGCATTCACAACATCCCTAACGCTTTCTATCCCTTCCCTATGGCCAAACAAACGCTGCCTACCTTTTTGGTTCGCCCATCTTCCATTACCATCCATTATGATAGCAATATGCTTAGGAATATTACCCAATTCCAATATGGAATCTTGAATTTCTTTATCTGATTTACTTTGTTCTTCTTTCCATGACATATTCATTCTGCACAAATTAGTGAGTTACAAAAATAGTTTTTAATAAGAGAAATAAAAACAATTACCATATAATTTATTAAATTTTAGGTAGTTGCTTTGTTTTTTAGATATTGCGTTCGTATATTTGCTACCCTTAAACGAGTAAATAAATATTATTGTTTCATATAAATGGAAAATAGAAGTGAGTAAAAAAAACGTAACAAAAGCTGATATTGTAGAAGTAATAGCTGATAACACTGGGTTAACAAAAGTAGAAACAAAAGCAGTTGTAGAAGGATTTATCGATACGATAATTGCAACAATTGCTGCTGGCAAACGTATAGAACTAAGAGGGTTCGGAGTGTTTAAACACAAACAAAGAAAGCCAAGAATGGCGCGTAACCCTAAAACTGGAGAAGAAGTAAAATTAGGTAAAAGATATGTACCAGTTTTCAAAGTATCCCCTGACTTTTTTGACAAAGTTAACGTTGCTATAAAAGAAGACAAAGGCGAAGTTTAAATTTAAATAATTATTAAGGTGATATATGCCAAGTGGAAAAAAGAGAAAGGGCAAGAAAATGTCCACTCACAAGCGTAAGAAAAGATTACGTAAGAACAGACACAAGAAAAAGAAATAACCTTTTTTTCTAAAGTTAAAACAAATTACTGCCGATATTATATGTATGGTCAACGCTATGCAAAATATCGGCAGTTTTAATTTGGACAGCCCTGTCAGAAAAGAAAAGACAGAGGTGCTATCATTAGCCAAATTAACACTACAAGACTTACCACAGAACTCATTCAGCAAGGTATTCAACCGAGTTGATAATTTTCTTGATTTTGGTAGCTCCAAGAATTTAGATTTCAGCCACTTCAGCGATGAGGAAATGGAATCATTCCTAAAAGTAATGTCAACACTGATGAAAGAAGGAATAGTCGGCTATGAGTACTATGAAGTAAACGGCCGAATAGAAAAACACTTCATGACTACATCCATAGGCAATAGACGACTATATGGTGCAGAGTGGCAACCACGTGAAGATAACCGCGGCGGCTGGTTGGTGTGAAATAAACTCACTACAGTAATTTATGCTCCTTTGGAGGAGCTGGCAGAACTTGTCCTGACTGAGAAGGACAAAGTTCACCGAGCGTAGTCGAGGTGCCTACATCTCCTTAAATTGTTGTCCCTCTGAGGATGATTTAGCATCCGAAAAGTCTATCTCAATTTAAGCAATGCCTTTGCGAATCGCTCTAATCTTCTATTATTCACTCCAAATAACCACCCAATGATCTACCAAAGAATTTTAGTATCTGGTAACCAACCCTCAATTTTTGCTTTTTCTTCTTCAGAAAAGTTATTCCCCTGTAAAAGTAAAAACTCTAATTGGTCTTTTAAATCTTTGAGTGACTCAGGTAAAGTAGTTAAAAGATTATTCTCAATGTGTAACCTCTTAATATTATGTAAATTACCGATACTTTCAGGTAAAGCGGTTAATTGATTATTGGTTAGTTGTAAGTATACTAAATTTTTGATATTACCAATACTTTTTGGTAATGCTTTTAAGTTACAATTAAAAAGGTGTAGTTCTTCAATATTTTGTAGGTTATTTATACTTTCAGGTAAAGAATTTATTTGATTACCGGCAAGACTAAGATATTTTAGTGTTTTTAATTCACTAATAATATTAGGGTATTCACTTAATTCGTTCGACATCAAGTCTAATTGTATAATATTTTTGAGGTTACTTATGCTTTCAGGAATTGACTTTAATTGATTTTGCATTAGTGAAAGATATTGTATACTTTGAAGTTCACCAATATTATCAGGCAAATGATTTAACTTTGTTAGATAAACTGAGAGATATTTAAGATTTCGAAGTTTACCTATAGTTTCAGGCAAAGAATTTATTTGAATTCTATCTAATTCAAATCTCTCTAGCGCAGTAAGATTCCCTATACATTCAGATAATTCTTCTATTGAACTGTTCGAAATTCTTATTCTAGTTTGTTCGAAATTAGTAAATAAAATAGGTTCTTTAGGTAAATCATTATTATCATACACTACCCCATTAATCTCGCAAGTCCAATCTCCCTCTTCATAACTTACTTCCCTACTTAAAACACCATCTCTATCAATTTGAATTATTCCTTCTTCTGGTATTCCCATTGGAACTTCAAATTCGATTAAGTCATTCTTCCATTTTATAGTTTCTACGTCATTTCCATTCAAATTTAATTTGTAACCAGCTCTTTTTTGTTCCCCTAAATAATCACCTTTGATAATAGCTGTTTTACCCATAGTAATGTATAAAACATCATTTGAAATAAATGGTGGTATAATATTATCAATGCTCACATCAATAATAAGTTCACCTATGTCATTTCTATATCTCTTAGTAGGAGATGTTGTATAGTTAACTATAGTTGAGCTATAAAATTCAACTTTAGCTTCAATTTCTGATTCATTAGATTCCGGGGTGCGCAATTCAAATTCTCCATTCTCATCAGTCTTTATTGAGTTTTGGAATCTAATAGTAACCCCTTTTTGTACTACATTTGCTCCTTCTATTGGTTTGCCATCACTATCTATTACTCTACCAATTAGCTTTGAAGTTTCATCGTAGGGTCTATCCCAATTCCACTTGGTGAAGTGGCTAACATCTGCTGTGTAAAATCCTTCATTAAGCTTGCCAACTCCTTCTTCTATCCATTTTGCCTTGCCTTCATCATAGTGCCACATAGGAATAGAACTTGGAGCGTTATTTGGTGCTTTAATCTTGATTGTTGCAATTACTCCTTCAGCCATTTGAACTGGCTCACCAGTTTCTACTTTGAGCTCAACATCTATAAATCCGAATTATTCTATTGCTGTTGTAGTAGCGTCTGTTCTTGTTCCTCTGAACTCCCCTGGGAAAGCATTTAGCAATTCATCATCAGTTGCTAAAAACGCTGTTGCTTCTACAGTTACGTCTTCCTCTACCGGAGTCCCATCAGAATAAATGAATCCACCTGGTTCAATTTCTACTGAGAAATTTTCAGCTTCTATCGTTCCACCATCACTTGTCATCTTCATTGTTTTGCCAATTGGGAATAAGCTCGCATCTATTCTGTTTGGTAGCTCTTCACTTATGTCAGCTAATTTCTGAGTGGAGGCATATCCATCTTTCTCGAACCATATTCTTTTGTTTGCTCCAACTGATAGTGTGTTTAGTTGATAGCTCCCATCTGAACCAGTTGTGGTTTTCTCTGCACCGAAGAAGACTGTTGCATCAGCAAGAGGTCTGCCATTTTTATCATTAACAAAGCCAACGAGCTTTGCATTGCCATAGGTTTCTTGAATTATTTTTGGAGCGTATTCACGATCAGGCGAAACAATGTCGCTCTCATCATCTTTACAAGAAAATACGACAAGTAGTAGCAGGGAAATAAGTAGGATTTTTTTCATTTTTATATTCTTTAGTTATAACTCAATTTCTAAGATAGTGATAATTATTGGAATTTGGAAATCTGGTTAAATTGTTAATCCTCCCAACCTCCTTTATTCACGCTGAAGACGTGACAGGCAAGGAGGAGCCAGACCTGTTCTTCACAAAGAAACTCTAATATTTGTAAGCCCTCCCTGATATATGAGGATTTGGGAGGGTTTTGTCTGCATTAACAAAGATAGATTCCCACGGTCGTCTTGCAGACTCCCTCGGAATGACAGCAGTTTATCCAACTCGACATTTGGATGGGGAATTTCATCTACTCTACTTGCAAAGACCAAATAACCTTTTTAAATTTGTATTACCGTTGGAGGTGCTAACAAATAAACTTGTTGGCTGAGATTTTTACTCCTTGCACCTGATCAGGATAATACCTGCGTAGGAAAACGGTGGGCTTACAACCACTCTTTTACCAACAAGCTAACCACGCTTATCAGGGCTCTAACGGATTTTTAATTATTTTATTAATAAATCTTTTATGGGCTGATATGTTAAAAAAGCTAATATTACTCACATTTGTCGCCTCTGTTTTCTCTGCTAATGCAGAAGAGCAAGACACAATCAAAACTTACCTAGCGCCTAGCGTTACGGTAACTTCTACTAAAGCAAAGGAAAGGCAATCGCCTGTTCCGTTCTCCGAAATTACACAAGCAGAGCTGGAGCAAACGACTTCGAATATCGATTTGCCTATGCAGTTGCAAAAGATGCCATCCTTATATTCTTATAGTGAGAATGGTAACGGCATCGGTTACTCAAACATCCGTCTGCGTGGATTCGACCAACGTAGAATCTCCGTATTGGTGAACGGAATACCACAGAATGACCCCGAAGACCACAATGTTTACTTTATCAATCTTTCAGATATTCAGGAAAGTTTGGGTGAAGTGCAAGTACAACGTGGTGCAGGATTGGCGAACTATGGTGCGGCAGCAATTGCCGGTAGTATAAACCTAACTACTTCTGCATTCATTAACAATCCAGGTATCCGTATGTCTTATGGATCTGGATTCCAAGAGTTTAGCGGCAGAAATGAATTTGTTGCAAATACTGACAAGCTAAAGTTCGAATACTCATCGGGCTTAGTCGATGACAAATACGCATTCTACGGTAGAATAAGTGACATCAACTCGGAAGGTTATCGTGACCAATCTTACGCTTACCTGAATAGCTATTTCTTTAGTGCAATCCGATTCGATGAGAATTTGAAAACACAAGTGAATGTTTATGGTACTTCACAACGTGACGGACTGTCTTACGATGGTCTACCAAAAGACTTCATGACTGATCCAAGTAAACGAACACTTAACTATAGCTATTGGGAGCATGGTGAGGACGGTAGGGAGTTTTCATTTGGAGTGGACAGACGTGATGTAGCTGAAGAGCAGTTTGAATCTCCCCACGTAGAATTACTTAATGACTGGTATATCAACGACGAATTAACTTTCAAATCATCTCTATACTATTTCGCTGGAACTGGGTACTTCGATTACTCAGGTACTGGTTGGACAGACGGCAACAGCTATGGTTTTGACAAGGTTTACCCTGAAGCAGGCGATCCAGGCAATCCATTAATCAGAGCTTTTGTGGGCAACAAACAAGGTGGTTGGATACCAAGATTGATTTGGGAAACAGACGGCAATATATTGACTACTGGTGCTGAAATAAGAATACACCGCTCTGACCACTGGGGTAAACTGCAATTTGCTGAAAACTTACCCGAAGGATATGACCCAGACTATAAATTTTACGAGCACAATGGATACAGAGATATTGTATCGCTTTTTGCTCGTAATCAGCACTTTTTGACTGACGACCTTATGGTAAGTGGTGAAGCACAACTAGTCTATCACTCATACAGAATAGCAAATGACAAGATAGCTGGTGAGCTAACTCAATACCCAGACATTGATGGGAACTTAGCACAAGAAGGAGAGCCATTATTTGATGTTCAATATTTATTCCTTAACCCAAGAGTTGGGGTAAACTGGAACTACAGCGAGACAGAGAATGTGTACTTCTCAGCAGCATACACACAAAGAGAGCCAAGAATGAATAATTTGTACAACTCAAGTGCATCTTGGGATGGTGCAAGACCACAGTTCCGAAGAGTGCCACTTGGAAATGAACAATTCAGCTACGATTTTGACAATCCATTGGTTGTACCAGAGAAAATGCTCAACATTGAGACTGGATGGAATTATATCTCTGAAACTTATAATCTATCTGGTAATGTGTATCTAATGGATCTTCGTGATGAGTTAGTTAAGAGTGGTCAGTTAGACCAGTTCGGTGCACCAATCGATGGTAATGCCGAGCAAACAATTCACTTTGGTGTTGAGCTAGAAGCAGGAATGAAAGCATTCGACAATTCGAACGGTAGATTAGACCTATATGCTAATGGGACATTCAGTCAAAACGAGATTGTAACATATAATTATGCACTGGATGACGGTACTACAATTGCCCTAGACGGAAATAGAATAGCTGGCTTCCCTGATGCAATGGGCTCATTCACTGCAAGTTACAACCTAAGCGACTTCAACTTTATGCTTTCAGCACACTATGTGGGTAGCTTCATGACTGACAACTTCGGTGATTTGCTTACTACTGATCCGAGAATTAAAGAAAATCTAGGTGGCGGTTATTATGCTGACAATGAGGTAGATTCATATTACTTCATGAACACAAACATAAGCTACAGATTCAAAGACTTTATGGGTACGAAGGGTATCAGAGTTCACTTGCAAGTAAACAATATAACTAACAACTTATATGCTGCTGCTGGAGAAGGTAAGAACTTCTTTGCAGGTCCTGAGAGAAGTGTATTTATCGGAGCAGAATTAGAGTTTTAGTGATATAGTTACGATTAGAGTATTAACTATAAGCCCTGCAATTGCGGGGCTTTTTTTTGTGTAGTATGCTGTTTTTGATTAAGTTGTGACAAGTATTACAAATCGTGAGTTGAATTGTTAAAGTATCTTCTAATAATACTAACCTTATCTATAGCCATTCAAGCACAGCAGTTTGATGGTGATAAGGACTATTTTTATACAGTTAAAAGTTCAGAATACGATCAAGTAGATACTCTTGCTTTATATAATTCAAAAAATAGACGTCCAAGTATGTACACTTCAAGCTGGGATTTCAACGCTAGAAACACAATCAAAAGATACTCCAGAATAGAAATTCCGGTCATGCAAACGGATTCTACTGTTTTATTAAAAATGCCAGTTAATGGTTATTTATCTGAGTTAGGTCAAGTTCCATATCCTCAATTGAATTTTTCTATGAAAGGTGGTGATTCTATTTATATTGAGCAATCATATATAAAGTATGGAGATAATCATCAGCGAGATAGCATCAATATCAGAGGATACATAAAAATGGTTGATTCCGAAGAGAAACTAGTAAATGACAAAGTAGTTAAGACTTGGATATTGGAAGTATATAATAGTGACAACCCAGACTACAGAGCAACTTATACTTATTCTAGTGAATATGGGTTTGTGAATTTCAAATATTACTTAGCAGGTAAAGAAGTGGAGATCGATCATTATACTACATATCATAATGTTTCTATATTAGGGAATTAACAAATGAAAAATCTAATCCTAGTTTTATTTATTATTGCAAACACTTTGTTTTCACAACAATTTAGCACAGATACTTATCATACATACACTGTAAAACACTCTGATTTCGATGAGCATTATTGGTTAATTATTAATAACAAAGCTGGCTCAGAGATTGACAAAAATTCTTTCCGTTGGGAATACAAAGAAAAGAATCTGAATCCTAAAACATTTGTAATGGAATTAGCCCCTGCAATCCAGAATGATGGTCAAGTATTACTAACGATGCCTAGTTTTGAATTTTTTAATGATTTAGCTCAATTGCCCTATCCACAAGTGAAATTTCCATTAGAAGTGGGTGACTCCATATATGTAGAACAGAAAATAGCTACAGAAAGTGGTAGCAAAGATAGCATGATCGTACGTGGCTTCTTGATAGTAGTTGATGAAGAAAGACTTAACATAAACAAAAGAGTACCCAACGACATTATGCGAAGATGGACATTGGAAGTACACAGCTTAGAAAATCCAAACTACACTGCCACTTATGTCTATTCTAATGCAATCGGATTTGAGAAGATGATTTATGATTTAAATGGTACAAAGATAGAACTAATCCATCAGTCTATATTTAGTTTGGGGATTTAGATGGAATATCAATTATATGGCTGTAACTTAGTTTAATTAATTAATTTATTTTTTTATAAAACTCTGTTGAATTACTCAGGCAAATACGGTTGTTCGTAATCATTATCAAAGTATCTATGCTTTATAATTCTATATTGCTCATCAGTTAAAAGAAAGACGGATAGATCATTCCCGCCGTATAGTAAATAAAACTTCTCTTGAAGTTGTTCACTTAACATTAACTCATTAACAATCTTAAAAAAGTTTTTTGCTCCTCTATCCCAGAAAGTGCCATTCTCAATTTCTAATTTAGTATAAAGTTCAACCTTTGATTCATTTATATAAATGCAATTTGTTATCTCATAATCTTCAGCTTTACTTACTTTCAAATTAAAATTTCTTTTCTTTAACATTTTATTCAAACTAGGTAAAAAAAATCAAAACTAAACTCAGCTAACTCTTCTGAGTCTATGTGTGCAAGTTTAAAATTTCTTTCATCATATACATTAAATGTATTTTTAATCTCAAATTCTAATTCATTGCGATCAGAAATATCAGCAAAATCTAAGAACCCACTTTCAATCAATTGAGTCCCAAGTTTTTTATTAATTCTTCTAGTTTGACCTGTTAATTTACTGTAGATTATTTTTACTATTGGAAATAACAAACCACTAATTAGCCTTATAATTATATATATTAAAGTTTTACTCATTTATACTAGTAACATTACTCTTTACTTATCATAAGGGCGGCCCTTAATCTTTACAATCGTATAGCCCTCTTGCAGAGTGGAAAGCTCACGCAAATCCTCTTCATTTTCAATTATCTCTACATTGGCATCAATTGCATCTTTGGAGCCAGCTATTTTGATATTATTAGGAAATGCAATTCTTTTGTTGAATAGCTTTGATTTTATTAAGCTACTATCTTTTTCAATAACTGAGGGAAGATAGTCAACAATATCGTCCTTATAGTCTTGGTTTAGTGCTTCATCGTGGATATATGTATCAGCAAAATCACGAGGTGACAAGTCCACTTCCTGATTGTTTTGAGTGAATTCATAGTCAAGTAAATTGAGCATATCCTTCTTATTGTTCAGTTCTAGCACATTATCCATAATGAATTTTTCAGTCTCATTATAAAATCTACGGGACTGAATCTTGCCATTTTTCTCTGTTGTAAAACCTAAAAAATCACGATAGAAATACTCCGCAAGCGATGATTCCGGACGGAACTGCTGATCAAAAATGAATGCACCCCATTTGTCATTCGGGAAATCCATATCCTCAAACTCTTCCTTTTGCGGTTCGTTATACTCAAAGAGTAACCCAAATTTGAAGAATTTTTTTGATGGGCTAAGGAAAACATCATCGATTAGATTGATTTCATTATTTTTTAATGACATTGCATTGTGCATCTCTGCCTTTATAGCTACTATTACTTTCTTCTCAGTTCTGTCAGTCTTACCTTCTAATATAATCAAATAGCCACCAGGAATTGTACCAGTCTTCATCGATTCAGCCATCAGTTCAGCTGTTTTACCAGTGTAATCGATAAATCGCTCTTCGTGGCTGTCGTGCAAGTCCTTAGCATAGCCATAAAAGCTCGACTCTGTGCTGTCAGAAATAGCAAGTTGGAAAAACTTAGACCCCGAAGCAGCATCGTATAACCTGTCTTGTATAGTCTGAATTGTCTGTGGCGACACATCGACCAAACCATCAGCCCTGAGTACATTCCCAGCATCGGTGTCTTGAGTTTTAGCAATTATCTTATGAACTATTACTCTATCAAAATTTACATCAAAAAAATTAATCATTTATTTCCTCTATTATTTCATCGAGTGCATGTAGCACATCGGTTATTTTTATATATTCTAAAGACTCACTGTGTGGAGCCGTCAACACTTTACTATGCTTACTTTCTGGCGCCCATGGCATTCCAACATTAGGATTATCACTTACTAAATACAGCCCAATACAGGGAATATCAAAAGCAGAACACAAATGCACCACCGAAGTATCGGGGGTTATAATAATATCGCAAGTAGCAATCATTGCCGTGAACTCACGGAATGAGCTCACAAATGGAGCGGCTTTCCCTCCCGTAGCGGTCACTATTTCGCTCAGTTGCAACTTGTTTCCCATTGTGGTAAAGCAACGAAATTCTACATTTTCATATTTTGCTTTTACAGTTTTCAGAAACGCAATGTAGTTCCCTGTTCCCCAATTTTTCGAATCATTCGATCCTGATAAGTTTATACCGACCCTCAGTTTATTTTTTGACCAATCTATTGCATTTGTTGCTTCATTTATTTCATTTTCATTTAGCTGAAACTCAAGAGTATGGCCGTTTTCATTATTCCCAACAAATGGAATAAGCAAATTATTTAATCTTTGCGTGATATTAAACTTAGTCTTATCGGGTAAATCAACTATATGAGAATAAATACTACTATTTTCTTTATCAAAGCCCAATTTCAACTTTGCCGTACTTGCACCTACCAAAATACTGGAAGTAGTTGAAGTGTTATCAAACAAGTCAACAACAACATCATAGTTACTTTTTTTTATTTCACTGATAATCTTCTTGTAGCCGCCAATCCCTTTGTCCATAATAATTATATTATCCACCAAACCGAATAGAGCAAACATAGCCCCTTTATTTTTGTGGCTTAGCACTATATCTATCTTTACCCCATTGAGCTCCTCTCGCAGCTTTTTGACAAACGGCAATGAAATTAACACATCGCCAATTCTGTCTTGTCTGAGCAGCAGTATTCGCTTTGCAGAAGCAAATTCGTTCAACTTGTCACCCACATTAACAGTTTCAGTCTTATTAGCTGAATACTTTAGAACTAAGTTATTTATAACTTGCTTTAGCATCTAATAATTTGTGTAGAAACTACACACCCTTTACAAGTTCATAATTCTTAAATCCACCCAAACTATTGCCACCAAGAAGATTGTTTTCAATTGCTGACAGCACTTTGTACTTAGTCCTTTCGTGCTTGTGGAGTTCCCTTGTTGGACTCGGCTTCCCGCTATATTGTAGCTTGTCTTTCCAATCCATTCGTGAAATCATATCTTCCATTACTTTAGGGTGACTATCCTTATAAACTTCCAATCTATCCAAAGGGCCATAGTCGTATATCTTCTCGCCTTTGTCGTAATCTTCCTCTGCCCTCTTGCGTCCCCAGTGAACGCTATTCAATGCCTTCTGTTTTGTTCGCATCATCTGCGGAGGCCTGACCCAACCGTAGTGGAATATCTCTGCATCAACTCTTGCTACTTTCAGCTTACGTGTGTCCTCACGTTGGTGTGTATCTCTATACTCTTCATAATATCTGAACGACTGAGCCGATTCCCAAGAATGAATTTTCGGATGGTTTCTAACTATTCTTATTTCCTCTGGGTACCAAGCGTGGCTCTTGTGGTAGTGGTCATAATCTCCCCAAAAGTGCTTGTATTTGAAAAGCAACCCTTCTACTTCGTGGTTGTCCAACAGCTCTTCACATCTTGAATTTATCACAGGCAAATACTTTTCGTGGACTACTTCGTCAGCCTGAACATAGAAACACCAATCGCCAGTGCATTCTTTCAGAGCAATATTAGTTTGAAGCGAGTTAATAGCTCCTTTTTTCCAGTGCTGTTCATCCCATTTAGTATCAATAATCTTGATTTTCGGCGAACCGATAGACTCAATTACTTCGCGTGTATTATCATCCTCATCACCCTCGCCCACTGCGACAATAAACTCATCGCAAATCGGGAGAATAGACTCAATAGACTCTCGCACTGGATAGTAAAGCTTCACCCCATTTCTAACAAAAGAAAAACCACTAATTTTCATTTTCATTCACCATTTCTTCAAACAAATCCATCATATTTTTTGCGTGTACTTTTATATCAAACAGCTCCAAAGCTCTCTTTCTGCCATTGGTAGCTAATTTGTTATACAATTCTTCATCATCCAATATTTTAGTAATTGCATCAGCTAATTGGTCTGGTCTTTCTTGCTCAACCAAAATACCAACATCACTATTGACTGCTTCATTTACACCGCTTATGTTGGTAGCAATCACTGGTGTATCAGTTGCCATTGCCTCAAACGGAACTCGGCCCATTCCCTCAGCTCCTTCGTACGATGGGAACAACACAACATCAGCAGCTTGTAACCATTCATTCACATTGCTTTTTTGACCAACAAACTTAACTATATTCTCTAATCCCAACTTTTTAGCCAAACTTGTAAATATCACAAGCTTTCCTTCTTCTGGTTCACTACCTAATATATATAGTTTGTAAGAGTTCAGATCATCTAAACTTGAAAGAGCATCAAAAATATCACCCAGCCCCTTCGACTCTTTTATTTGACCAATAAAAATCAAAACCTTTTTTTCTTTCTCAACTCCTAACCTATCTCTAACTTCAGATTTATCATAATTGTTGTGGAATATATCACAATTGACTCCATTATGAACAACTTGGAATTTGCTCTTGGGTATATTGTCAAATCGCATTCTTGTCGCTTCCGATATACCAATTACTTTATCTATATTTTTTTCCAGTAGCTTATCATACTTTCTACCATCAGTTACTCTTGCGTGATATATTGTTTTTACATTAACTTTCTTAGCAACCAAAGTAGAAAAATAAGCAAACTTTGCGTCATCAGAGTGAACAATATCAATATCATTATTCTTAATAAACTTTTTTATTCTATTTCTGATTCTCAATAATTTAAATAAATTGGGTGGCTTGAAACCTGGTATATGTTGTTTAAAAACAGTGACACCTCGGTCATCCGCCATTTGCATTAATTCACCTTCATCTTGTAACAAAAGAAATGGAGTGAACTTTTCCCTGTCCATATTATCTATAAGAGCTAATAAGCTTTTCTGTCCACCCATTTTAGCATGGCTGTAAGCACTATGAAATAGTATTTTTATTGGTGATAAATTGCTCAACCAACCAACCCGCTATAAATATTAAGAACATTATTAGCGTGGATTTTAATGTCAAAAGTATCCAGAGCTCTTCTTCTACTTGCTTCAGAGAGCTTATTCCACAATTCAGCATCACTTTTCAATTTGTGTATTGCATCAGCCAAGAGTTCAGCATTTTGCTCCGGAACCAATATCCCACTTTCATCTGTTATTGCTTCACTTACACCGCTAATGTTCGAACCAACAGGAGGAGTACCACAAGCCATTGCCTCGAATACAACTCTTCCCATACCTTCTGCCCCTTCGTGCGAAGGTAAAATCAAACAATCGGCGGCTTGCATCCATTTATGAATCTCTTGCTTTTGCCCAAACCAATTTATATTTGAGACTTTCTCTTTTTCAACTGTGTTAAGCCAATTTGATTTTTCATCATCATTTAAAAATTCGCCTAATAGAACAAACTCTACTTCTGGTAAAAACTTTGCAGCATCTATTATCTCATATATGCCTTTACCTATTTTCATCTGCCCTACAAAAAGCACGGTAAACTTGTCCGATTGCATTCCCAATTCTAACTTCATTCCTTTTCTGTCACTCACTGGAGAAAACAAATTGCAATCAACACCATTGTAAATAACTGTTGTCTTCTCTTTGTAATCTTCATTATCAACAAATCGCTTTCTCGCACCTTCCGATATACAAATCAATTTGTCGTTCAACTTGTAATTCATATCATCTAAATTATTACGTTTAGTTACCCTAACGTGCCACACCGATTTTGTTTTAATACCATAGGTAGCAAGCCCACACAAAAACCCATCTCTTTCGTAATCAGAATGAATAATATCAATACTATTCTTTTTGCAGATTCTTCTTATTTTTAGAGCATTACTAAAAATCTTAAAAATATTATTTAATGAGAGTTTAGTCAAAGGAATAGTGAAATACTTAACTCCCATCTCTTTGAATTTTTCCGTTAACTGTCCCTCACTAACTGTCAAACCGTAATTAATTATTTTCTTACTTTCTAAGTTTTCCATCAGAGCTAACATACTTTTCTGCCCGCCCATCTTATAATGAGGGAAATGAGAAACATGAAGTACTTTAATCTTACTCTTCATTTATGATTTCTCATTAAAGAAGTCAATATACTGTTTAGCAATCTTATCCCATGTAAAATTCTTTACCCTTTCGGCTGCATAATTTCCCATTTGACTTAGTTTTTCGGGATTGTTTTTCAACTCCTCAATTGCTGATCTAATATCAGCTGGTTTCTCACCATTGACCAAAAGACCAGATTTACCTTGCTCTATTGCATCCTCAGCACCTGTATTCAACCCACCAATTGAGGGAGTGCCACAAGCAGCAGCTTCCAAGTAAGTAATCCCAAAGCCCTCCACACTATCATTTACATTTCGTGATGGCATAACAAATAAGTCAGACATACTGAAAATGGCATTCAAATCTTCATCAGGTATAAACCCATGAAACTTAACCCTATCTTGTAGTGATAACTCGTCAACTAAGTCTTTTAACTTCTGCTCATACTTCCCTTTGCCACCAATATGGAATACCACATTTGGCAAATCTGCTATTGCTTCTATTGTTTTATCGTATCCCTTCCTTTCTTCTAATCTACCTACATTTACTATATTGAATTTCTCATTCTCGTATTCGTATTTATTCCTTAGCTGTTCATCAGTATCAACTCTAAAGAACTTATTTAAGTCCACTCCATTATTTATCACATCGACTTGTGATCTGATATTATTTTCTTTCATGAACTGCTTAGTATATTTACTTACAGCTACGGCTCCTTTCGATTTACTAAAAGTTCTTTTTTGTAGAAATTTGTTAACAGTTCTGTGTTCAACGGCATCTAACCCATGGCACACAGCGAAATATGTCAACTTGTGCAGTAAATTATATAGATAAACAGGGAGGCCCATTTTCCAATTAGATGCCAACAATATGCTTTTGTTAGTATCAATTTCCTTCAAGCAATTATATATCAATGTGTTTTTTTCTCGTTTCCATTGCTCGTGCGGCAATCTTATTACTTTCACATTATCGCATATAAAAGGCTCTTCTACAAAATTGTCGAAGGATTTTGTTATGACAGTCACTTTGTATCCCATTAGTGAGAAATTAGTAGCTAACTCTACACACCAGGTCTGAATACCCCCAGCTGAAGGCGGAAAGTCTTGTGTTGTGATTATAATGTGGTCAAAGGGCATAATGAACTTTTCTTATTTACAATAATTGGGTTATTTTGTATTCGCTAAAGATAGAATTTAATAATATAAAATAGATTTACATAAAATTATGACAGAGTTAATAGAATTAGACAAACAACTTTTCTATTTTATAAATCAAGGTTTGGCAAACCCCATTACTGATTATTTAATGCCAATTATAACTTCCTTTGATTATTGGTTACCATTTTATTTATTTGGGATGCTCTATTTATTGGTAAAATATAGATTAAAAGGATTGTATATTCTTTTTGTTTTACTCTTTGTCGTTGGGTTGTGTGATTTAATTAATGCACAATTATTAAAAGAATATTTTGCTCGTGTGAGACCTTGTCGTGATTTGAATGGAGTTAATCTTCTAATCAATTGTGGCAGTGGTTTGAGCTTCCCCTCTAATCATGCAGTTAACAACTTTAGCGCAGCCATGGTACTGAGCCATTTTTTCAAAAGAAAAGTAGCTATATTTTTCACTATTGCTTTTCTAGTATCTATCTCAAGAGTATTTGTAGGTGTGCATTATGTTGTTGATATATCTGCTGGTGCTATAGTAGGTGTGTTAGTTGCAACACTCTTTACAACTATTGTTTCAAAATACAAGTATGATAGAGAAGTTATTGAAAAAATTCGAATTAGTTAAGTTGAGCTAGTCCTTTATTAGACAATTCATATCTAATGTTTGCTATAGAAGCAAATTTGCTACTGTGAGTAGCAAGTAGAATAGCAGTCCCGGTTTTTTCATTTACCTTAGTAAACATTTCAGCTATTAAGTCCGAATTTCTCTCGTCCAAGTTACCAGTGGGTTCATCAGCTATTAGTAATTGGGGCTCATTAATTATAGCCCTAGCTATTGCCACCCTTTGTTGCTCACCACCAGACATCTTTTTTGGTTTATGATCTACTCTATTTTCTAGTCCAACAAACTGCAATAGTTCCATTGCTTTTTGTTGTGCAACTTTATCATTTACTCCAGCAATTTTAGCTGGAATCATCACATTTTCAATAGCAGTAAATTCTGGTAACAAATGATGAAATTGAAATATAAAACCAAGTTTAGTATTTCTAAACGAATTAAGTAGTTTTTGGCTAGCAGAAACCAAATCAATATCAAGCTCTTCATCTTTGTAAATCAACGACCCTGAAGTAGGCTTATCTATTGTACCCACTATATGTAAGAGTGTACTTTTACCACTACCAGAAGCCCCAACAATAGATGATGTTTCTCTTTCTTTCAACAGAAGATTTATATTTTCGAATACAGTAAGATCATCACCATTAGGAGATTCGAATATTTTGGTAAGACTATTTATTTTATAATTCATCATAGACATAAAAAAGGCGTTCCAAAAGAACGCCTGTATAATATTTATTTGTTTAAAGACAATTTGTTAGCTTTTGCTATCTTCTTTGTCTTCCTCATCATCGCCTTTTACTTTATCAGCAACATCTTCTGCTGCGTCTTTAGCATCTTCAGTAATTTCTTCAGCTTTTTCTTTTGCATCTTCTGCTACTTCTTCGGCTTGTTCAGTTACTTCTTCAACTTTTTCCTCAACAGCTTCAGCGACTTCTTCAGTTTTTTCTTCAGCAGTTTCAATAACCTCTTCGGCTTTTTCTTCGGCTTGTTCAGTTACTTCTTCAACAGTTTCTTTAGCTTCTTCTAATTTCTCTTCAACAACTTCTGTAACATCTTCAGCTTTCGCTTCTACTTTGTCTACCACTTCAGTTGCTTTTTCTTTTACAGAATCAACTACTGATGTATCTTCTTTAGATTCTGTTTTTGAATTCTTAGTTTTAGACTTTGCAAAAGAACTATCTTGATCACCAGACCAATCTACTAATTCAATTAAAGCCATTTCAGCAGAGTCACCTCTTCTTGCACCAATCTTGATAATACGAGTATAACCACCAGTACGACCAGTAACTACGGGAGCAATAGAATCGAATAATTCTTGAAGAATATCTTTTCTTTTTAGTTCACGAGCAACAACACGGCGAGTATGTATATCAATATTTTGACCAGCATCTAACTTGCCATTCTGTTCGTTGTCTAAAGCATGAACTGCTTTTGTAACTAATTTTTCTACGTATGGTCTTAGCGCTTTTGCCTTAGCCGTAGTAGTTTTAATTCTCTTGTGTTCAATAAGATTACTAGCTAAACTTTGTAAAGTTGCTTTTCTGTGACTAGCAGTTCTATTGAGTTTTTTTCCTGATTTTAAATGTCTCATTTTCGTACTTCAATTTTTGCAGTTTACTAATTATTAATTAACATAGATTTTGGTTCATCTTTCAAGTATTGCTCTACGTTCATTCCAAAATCAAGACCTTGGCTAGCAACTAAGTCTTTCAACTCGTTGAGTGATTTCTTACCAAAGTTTCTAAATTTCAACAACTCAGATTCTTTTAACGATACTAGGTCAGCTAGTCTGCCAATATCAGCACGCTTCAAGCAATTGTGAGCTCTAACTGAAAGCTCTAACTCATCAACTGGAGTTTCTAATATTTTCTTAATTCGTTTTTTCTCAGCAGCTTTCTCTTCTTCTTCAGCTGATCTACCTGACAATGAGTCAGTTTCATAAGCATCAAAGTTAATAAAGAATTTGATGTGATCACTTAATATTTTAGAAGCTAAGTGAAGTGATTCTTGAGCAGTAATAGTGCCGTCGGTTTTCACATCCAATACCAATCTTTCATAATCAGTTCTTTGTCCAACTCTGTAAGGTTCTACGTTGAATATAACGTTTCTTACTGGAGTATAAACAGAATCAATTGGAAGCATACCAACTGGGAAATCTACTATCTTTTGATCTTCAGAAGGCACATAACCTTTACCACGACCAATTTTTAACTCAACATCAAACTCAGCATCATCTGCTAAAGTTGCAATGTGTAAATCAGAATTAATAACTTCAATTTCATCAGAAGCATCTTGTATATCTTTTGCAGTCCACTCACCGCTTCCTTTCAAAGAGAAGTTGAGAGTAACTGGCTTTTTATCAATATTTTTTATTCTTACCTGTTTCAGGTTTAGTATAATTTCAGATACATCTTCTATTACTCCATCTATTGTTTGGAATTCATGAAGTACATCTGTAATTTTTATACCAGTAATAGCTGAGCCCGGAATAGAAGACAACAATATTCTTCTCAATGAATTCCCAATAGTAACACCATAACCTTGTTCTAAAGGTTGCATGATAAATTGGCTATGGAAATCAGTTGAGTTTTCTTCTATTATTACCCTTTCAGGCATTTGCATTTGGATATTCATAATTTTTTAGTTTTTTTTATTTGAGTAGAAAAATCGAATTATACTCTACGTCTTTTTGGTGGCCTACAACCATTGTGAGGTATAGGTGTCTTATCAATGATAGAGTGAATTTCTAACCCAGCGTTAGAAAGCGCTCTAACAGCAGCTTCTCTACCAGAACCAGGTCCCTTTACTACAACGTCAACTTTTCTTAACCCCATATCGAAAGCTTCTTTACCAGCTTGTTCTGCTGATACTTGAGCCGCGTAAGGAGTATTTTTCTTTGAACCTTTGAATCCGTTTTTACCAGATGAAGACCAAGTCAAAGTGTTACCATAAGTATCTGTCAACGTAACAACTACGTTGTTGAAAGATGCTTTGATAAATGCTTTACCATGGACATCTGATACGACTTTCTTTTTTTGTCTTTTCTTAGCCAAAGTTAATACCTACTTATTATTTAGTTACTTTTTTCTTATTTGCAATAGTTTTTCTTCTACCCTTACGAGTACGAGCATTAGTTTTTGTTCTTTGTCCACGTGCAGGTAAACCTCTACGGTGACGAAGTCCTCTATAACAACCAATGTCCATAAGACGTTTGATGTTCATTTGAGTCTGTGATCTTAGTGAACCTTCTACTCTGTAATTATCAATGATATCACGCAAAGTAGCTACTTCAGTATCACTCCAATCAGCAATTTTCTTGTTTTCATCAATCCCAGCTTCAGCTAGAATATCTTTTGATATTTTGTTACCAACGCCATAAAGGTAAGTTAAGCCGATGACGCCTCTTTTATTCTTTGGTAAATCTACACCTGCTATACGAGCCATAATTTCTCCTTAACCTTGTCTTTGTTTAAAACGTGGATTCTTCTTGTTTATAATATAAACTCTGCCCTTTCTTTTGACGATTTTATCGTCTGGATTTCTTTTCTTAACAGAAGCTTGTACTTTCATTTTAAAACCTAATATTATTTATATCTATATACGATTCGACCTTTTGACAAGTCGTAAGGTGACATTTCTACTCTTACTTTATCACCTTGTAATATTTTAATAAAGTGCATTCTCATTTTTCCTGAGATATGAGCTAACACTTCGTGTCCATTTTCAAATTTTACTTTGAACTGTGTATTCGGTAGAGTTTCCTCTACTATTCCGTCTAATTCTATTAATTTTTGTTTAGCCATTTTATCTTTTTTGTTATTTAGTACCATAAACTAACGTATTTGCCTTCATTTGATTGCAACGTAAAGTTAAGTATACTAAAAACCTCCAACTCCAGCTCTTCCTTTCATTTTTCCAGTTTTCATAAATCCATCATAATGTCTCATCATCAGATGTGATTCAATTTGTTGCAATGTATCTAGACCTACACCTACTATGATAATCAAACTTGTTCCACCAAAGAATGATGCAAACAATGATGTGATACCAAATAGATTTTGTACAAATGTAGGTAGAACAGCTATTATTGCTAGAAATATAGATCCCGGCAATGTTATTCTTGTTAAAATTCTTTCAATGTATTCTGCAGTTGGTTGACCTGGTCTTATACCTGGGACAAAACCACCTTGTTTCTTCATGTTATCAGCAATATCTTTTGGATTAAAGATAATGGCTGTATAGAAGAAGGTAAAGAATACTACCATAATTCCATACACAAATGCATATCCGAAGGAAGCAGGGTTAAACCAAGCCGCGAAACTTTGCATAGCCGGCGACGATGGGAAAAACTGTGCTATAGTATTCGGAATAAACATAAGTGACTGAGCAAAGATAATAGGCATAACCCCAGCAGTGTTAACCCTTAGTGGGATAAACTGAGTAGTTCCACCAAATACTCTTTTGCCAACTTGTCTCTTTGCATATTGAACAGGTATTCTTCTCGCACCCTGAGTTATCAATACTATTGAAGCAATGATAGCAAATAAGAATGCAAAGATAATAATTTCAAAGATCCAGTTACGTGCACCAGTTGCTACTAACTCATACTCTTGCATAAGTGCAACTGGAAGCGCGGCAATAATACCAATGAAGATAATCAATGATATACCGTTACCAATACCACGTTCTGTTATTTGTTCACCTAACCACATTAGGAAAATAGTCCCAGCAGTCAGTAAAATAATCGTTGATAAGAAGAATAAAACACCAGGATCAGCAACTACTTGTGTTCCATTTGCTGCAGTAGTATTAACTAACTTAACTGCAACACCAATAGATTGTAAACCAGCAATAAATACTGTAGCAAATCTAGTCCATTGGTTGATTTTACGTCTACCTTCTTCTCCTTCTTTCTGCATTTTTTGAATTTGAGGGAATACAACACCAGCCAATTGAAAAATAATTGATGATGTAATATAGGGCATGATACCTAACGCAAATATAGCAGCGTTAGAAAATGCACCACCCACAAACAAGTCAAAGAAGCCAAATAAATCATTGGCCCCACCTGCATTCATAGTTGATTTTAAAACAGCAACATCAACACCTGGAACGGTGATGAATGCACCCACTCTAACAACTAATAATATTATTATGGTGAAAAATATTCTATTCCTTAGTTCTTCAATCTTAAAAATATTACTAAACGTTTCGCCGAATTTAGCCATTAAGATTTACCGCCCCCCCGGCTTTTTCTATCTTTTCTTTTGCCGTAGAGCTAAACTTATCTGCCGTAATAGTAGCCGATGAGGTAATTTCGCCATCGCCTAATACTTTAAGTGGCATTGACTTTTTGTTTAATACGCCAATTGCTAATAAAGACTCTTTGTCTATTTTTTTAGCATCTAATTTATTTTCATCTATTAGCTGCTGTATTTGTGCTAAGTTAACAACAGCGTACTTAGTTGAAAATTTATTGTGGAATCCAAACTTAGGAAGTCTTCTATGAATAGGCATTTGCCCACCCTCGAATCCTATGTTTATAGTTGCACCAGATCTTGATTTTTGACCTTTGTGTCCTTTACCAGATGTGCCACCATATCCAGATCCTTCACCTCTTCCTACTCTTTTCTTACTGTGAGTAGAGCCTTTCGGCTTAACTAAATTTCCAATGTGTTTCATATTAAAACCGGTAATATTTTTTATTCGCTTATTTGTTCTGTTACTACTAAATGCTTTACAGTGTTTACCATACCTCTAGTTTGCTCATTATCTGGCAAAACATTAGAGTAATTTGGTTTTCCTAACCCAAGAGCTACAATTGTCTTTTTGTGTTTGCTCTTTGATTTAATACTGCTTTTAACTTGTGTAATTTTGATTTTTGACATTTTCTTTATCCTTTAGGAATTATCCGAAGATTACTTTTTCAACTGAAACGCCTCTTCTAGAAGCGACTGAATTTACATCTTCCACTCTTTGTAATCCGTTCAATGCAGCTTTGATTGCGTTGTGTGGATTAGAGGAACCCAAATTCTTAGTTAATACATTTTGAACACCCGCTAACTCAAGTACCGCTCTTATACCACCAGAGGCGATAACACCTGTACCAGGAGTAGCTGGTTTAATTAATACCTTACCAGCACCGTACTTACCAGTTACTTCATGAGGTATTGTTCCACCTTGAATAGTTACGTGTATCAAACTTTTCTTAGCTACGTCGGTTGCTTTAGAAATAGCATCAACTACCTCACCTGCTTTACCTAATCCGTAACCCACGTGACCATTACCGTCACCTACTACTACTAACGCAGAGAAGTTGAATCTACGACCACCTTTTACCACCTTAGCTGTTCTACCAACGTAAACTAATTTATCGTTTAAGTCTAATTCTGAAGCTTTAATTTTGCTCACTGTTAATTACTCCTTTGAGTGATCTTATTAAAATTTGAGTCCACCTTCTCTTGCAGAATCAGCCAATGCTTTAATTCTACCGGTGTAAATATTACCATTCCTATCGAAACATACTTTGTCTATGTTAGCAGCTAATGCTCTTTCGGCAATAACTTTACCAACAACTTTGCTCATTTCCATCTTAGTCATGTCATCTTTCAACATAGCTTTAACGTCTGAATCAATAGTTGAGGCAGAAACTAACGTCTTAGCAGATATATCGTCTATAACTTGTACAAACATATTTGTTGTACTTTTGAAAACTGACATTCTTGGAATCTCAGCCGTTCCTCTAATTTTAGACTTTATACTTCTTTTTCGTCTTTCTTTTCTTTTATACTTTAAACTTTTTGTATTCATAACTACTCAATAATATTATGCATTATTTAGATGCAGATTTACCTGCTTTTCTTCTAATAACTTCATCGCTGTATCTAACACCTTTACCTTTGTAAGGCTCAGGTAGTCTAAGTTTACGTAGCTTTGAAGAGACTTCTCCAACTAACTGCTTATCCGAACCAGATATTTCAACTGTAGTCTGATTAGGAGTTGCAAATGCAATACCATCTGGTGGAATAACCAATATTGGATGAGAATAACCTAAGTTTAGTATTAATCTATCACCTTTTATCTCTGCTCTAAATCCAACACCTTCAATTATAAGTGTTTTCTTAAAGCCATTGTTCACACCATCTACTGCATTTGCTATTAGAGATCTGATCATACCATGTTTTGATTTAACAGGTTTAGTATCATTTGCTCTGCTAACAGTTATTTCTTTGTCTTTTAGTTCAACTGAAATACCTTCAGGTAAGTTTACAGCTTTTTCGCCCAATGGACCTTTTGCTGAAACTAAGCCATCTTTTTCTGATACTGTTACCTTCTCAGGAATTTCAATTATTTGATTACCAATTCTAGACACTTGATTTCTCCGATTATATTACCATACGGTACAAATTACTTCGCCACCGACATTATGCTTTCTTGCTTCCTTGTCTGTCAATACACCTCTAGAAGTAGAGATAATTGCCATACCCAATCCATTTTTCACTCTTGGCAATTGGTCAGAAGGAACATATATTCTTCTACCAGGTTTGCTCACACGAGTTATTTGGTTGAAAGCAGGTTTTTTCTTAAAATATCTTAATTCTACTTTGATTTCTCCTTGTACTCCACTATCTACTTCTTCAAAGCCTTCTATAAAGCCCTGCTCTAATAATATTTTCGATAGTGCAACTTTCATATTAGAACGTGGAATATTCACAAATCTGTGACCTGCATTACCACCGTTTCTAATTCTTGTTAAGAAATCTGCTATTTGATCTGTTACTGCCATAGTTTTTAACCTAGAAATTACCAACTTGCTTTTTTAATACCGGGCAATTTGCCCTCTAACGCTAACTGTCTGAATACGTGTCTCGTAAGTCCGTATTTGCGATATACTGCTCTGCTTCTTCCCGTTACAGAACATCTGTTTACTACTCTTGTAGGAGAGGAGTTTCTTGGAAGTTTTTGCAAACCTTCATAATCTCCAGCTTCTTTCAACGCTTGCCTTTTCTCTTCGTACTTAGCTACAAGTTTCTTTCTTTTTTCGTTTCTAGCTATTACACTTTTTCTAGCCATTTAAAAGCACCTGTTTATTGATTTTTCTTTTTGAAAGGGAAACCAAACTCAGTAAGAAGAGCGTGAGCTTCTTCATCAGTCTTAGCAGTAGTGACGAATGTTACGTCCATACCAGTAATCCTGTTTACCTTATCAACATCGATTTCCGGAAATATAATTTGTTCTTTTATTCCTAGAGTGTAGTTACCTCTACCATCAAAACTCTTATCAGGGAAACCTCTAAAGTCTCTGATACGTGGAGCAGTGATATTGATAAATCTGTCTAAGAACTCATACATTCTAATTCTTCTAAGAGTAACTGAACAACCGATAGGCGTTCCTTCTCTTAATTTAAAGTTTGAAATTGCAATCTTAGCTTTTCTAACTACTGGTCTTTGACCTGTAATTAATTCTAATTCGTTGATTGCAGATTGTAACAACTTAGGGTCTTGAGTTGAACGACCAACACCCATATTCAAACTAATTTTCTTTAACTTCGGCACTTCCATCGTAGATTTATAGCTAAATCTCTTCTGCATTGCCGGTATTACATTTTCTTTGTAGTGGACTTGGAGTTGTGCTACAGGTATTTTTTCATTCCTGTTTGCATCCTCTAATCTTTGTCCTTCAAATGCGAATATGTCTCTTTTCGATACCGCTTTTGCCATGACTTATTGTATCCCGTAATTTACTTTAATTTTTTATATCTTTTTGACATTAGAATAGTGAATAGGAGCACTTATAGTTACTCTACCACCTTGCTGATTCTGTTGGCTAGGCTTTTCATGTTTAATTTTTTCATTAATACCTTCTACCAACAATTTCATTTTAGTAGGATATACCTCTAAAACTTTACCTTCTTTTCCTTTGTCAACACCAGTAATAACTTTTACGTTATCACCTTTTTTTATACTAAGTTTCATTGTTATAAACTCTTATATTTCTATTTATAGTACTTCGGGAGCTAAAGAAACAATTTTCATGTACTGCTTCTCTCTCAGTTCTCTTGCAACTGGGCCGAATATACGCGTACCCTTCGGGTCGCCTTTTTGATTAATAATAACAGCGGCATTGTCGTCGAATCTGATGTAAGAACCATCTTCTCTTCTTTGTTCTTTTGCAGTTCTAACTATTACAGCTTTTACTACTTCACCTTTCTTAACGCCACCGTTTGGTATAGCTGACTTTACTGAGGCAACAATAAGATCGCCAATGCGAGCGTATTTTTTGCCGTGTCCACCCAATACTCTAATACATCTAATTTTTTTAGCGCCAGAGTTATCGGCAACAGCTAAGTTCGTTTCTTCTTGTATCATCTTAGTTTCCTATAAATTTACTTAGCTTTTTCTACTATATTAATAAGATTCCATCTCTTAGTTCTACTAAGTGGTCTTATCTCCTGAACTCTTACTGTATCGCCTTCACCACATTCGTTGTTTTCATCGTGTGCAGTAATTTTTTTCGATACTTTATAATACTTCTTATAAAGAGGGTGAGAAACTTGTCTTTCCGTCTTTACAGTGATAGTCTTATTTGCTTTATTCGATACAACTACACCTTGTAATATTTTCTTACGTGAAGTTGTTTCTTGTTTAGTTTCTTGTTTAGTTTCTTGTTTTTGCTCTGCCATAACTTATCCTTACTTAGAACTTCTCTCTTGTAAAATTGTTTTCATTTTAGCGATATCACGTCTCAAGATTCTAATATATGTAGTATCTTGCAGCTGTTTTAAAGCATGTTGGAATTTTTGTTTTGCTAGAGTCTCTTGTGACTCCTCTACCAAATTAATTAAATCTTGGTCCGTTAATTCTCTTAAATCTTTTGCTGTTCTTGGTTTCATACTCTTAGCCTCTTAGGTCAACACGTGACACAAATTTTGTTTTTACTGGTAATTTGTGAGCAGCCAATCTCATAGCTTCCTTAGCTCTCTCTTCACTCACACCATCAATTTCAAACAAGATACGTCCAGGTTTAATTACAGCTTCCCAGCCTTCTGGTGAACCTTTACCTTTACCCATTCTGGTTTCAGCAGGTTTTTTAGTAAATGGTTTGTCAGGAAATATTCTAATCCAAACTTTACCATCTCTTCGTAAGTATCTGTTTATTGCAATACGCGCAGACTCTATTTGACGGTTAGTTATTGATACTGGCTCTAAAGCTTTTAAACCATAAGAACCAAAAGTAACTAATGATCCTCTAAAGGCCTTACCTTTTCTTCTTCCTCTGTGCGTCTTTCTATGTTTTACTCTTTTAGGACTTAACATTTTATTGTTCCAATTTTATATTTATACCGCGACTACATCGCCTTTACAAATCCAAACCTTTACACCGATAGTACCGTAAATTGTGAAAGCTGTTGCCGTGCCGTAGTCTATCTCTGCTCTTAAAGTATGCAAAGGAGTACGACCTTCTTTGTACTGCTCAGTACGTGCCATTTCAGCTCCACCCAATCTACCAGATGCCATTACTTTTATACCTTCTGCTCCCATTCTTGAAGCGGCAGATACTGCTTGCTTCAAAGCTCTTCTGAAAGAGATTCTTCCTTCCAACTGTTGAGCTATGTTTTCAGCAACAAGTAGTGCATCTAATTCTGGACGTTTGATTTCATTTATCATCAACTTGACATCTTTCTGAGTTACTTGTTTTAACTCTTCTTCTAGTTGAGTGATATCTCTACCAGAACGGCCAATTATTACACCTGGCCTAGAAGTATTAATAGTAACTCTAAGCTGTTTAGCTGTTCTTTCTACTATTATCCTTGATATACCAGCATTTTTCTTTCTATTTCTTATATAGTTTCTAACCTGTATATCTTCTAGAATCTTTTCAGCCATGTTCTTTTCGTCGAACCAATTAGCATCCCAGCTTCTATTTATACCTAGTCTTATACCTATAGGATTAGTTTTTTGTCCCAAGACTTACCCCTCTGAATCGGTTTTTTCAGTTTCTAAATTCTTTTGATTATGGTCTAGAGTTTGCAACTCTATAGTAAGATGATTAGATCTTTTACGTATTCTAAAAGCTCTACCCATTGGTGCCGGCTGAATTCTCTTCATTGTCGGACCTTGGTTAGAAAAAATAGCACTGATAACCATTTCATTAGTATCGTAGCTCATTCCTTCTTCAGTAGCTTTGTTATTCAAATTTGACATAGCAGAACGTAATACATCTTTTGTCACTCTTGCAGCCAAATTAGGAGTACTGCTAAGTATATTCAATGCTTCTTCGACTGATTTTCCACGTATCAAATCTATTACCAAACGCATTTTACGTGGCGAAGACTTGATATATTTTTTAAGTGCTCTTGCTTGCATTTATCTATTTACCTAATTAATTGCTTTCTTATTTCTTTCTGTGACCTGAGTGGCCTCTGTAGTTCCTAGTTGGAGAAAACTCACCAAACTTATGACCTACCATATTTTCTGTTACATACACAGGGATAAAACTTTTACCATTGTGTACTGCTACTGTATGTCCTACAAAATCAGGAGTAATTGTAGAAGAACGTGACCATGTTTTGATTACTGTCTTCTTGTTTGATTCAATTACCTTATCAATTTTCTTCTGAAGTTTGTAATATACGTATATACCTTTTTTTAAAGATCTAGACATACTCTATTTACCCTGCTTTTTGTTTTTACGTCTTCTAATAATCAACTTATTACTCTTGTTTTTAAGTTTTCTAGTCTTAGCACCTTTAGCGTTCTTACCCCAAGGTGATCTAGGATGTAATCTACCACCACCAGACTTAGAACGGCCCTCACCACCACCCATAGGGTGATCTACTGGGTTCATCGCCATACCTCTAGTCTGAGGTTTTTTACCTAGCCATCTGTTACGACCAGCTTTACCTAGTATAATATTTTCATGCTCTATGTTACTTACTCTTCCAAGTGTAGCATAGCAAGTTTTCAAAACCATTCTTATTTCACCAGAAGGTAACTTAAGTTGTGCATACTTTTTATCAAAGCCAACAACTTGAGCTGATTGGCCTGCACTTCTGACCATTTGACCACCTTTACCTGGCTTCATTTCAATGTTATGAACTGAGAATCCAGTTGGGATACTACCCAATGGTAAAGCATTACCATCATTTAGTTCAACACTTGGACCTTGTTCTAACACAACACCAGCAGTGATTCCGTGAGGACAAAGTATATATCTTTTTTCACCATCTTTGTAAGAAACTAATGCGATGAATGCAGATCTGTTCGGATCGTATTCTACTGTTTCTACAGTAGCCTTTTCACCATGTCTGTTTCTTTTCCAGTCAATGATTCTATATCTTCTTTTATTACCACCACCTCTGTGTCGTGATGTAATTTTACCTGTGTTATTACGCCCACCACTCTTTTTGATTGGCTTTAGCAACGGCTTATACGGCTTATCAGTAGTAAGTTCTTCGTACTTATTTACCGAATAATTTCTCGTTCCCGGAGTAATTGGTTTTAATTTTCTAATACCCATAGTAATTATCTTTTATTTATTCTTGAGCGCCAGATACTAATTCAATTTCATGGCCTTCTGCCAATGTTACGTAAGCTTTTTTGTATGACCTAGTTTTACCTACTTGCATACCTTGCTTAGTATATCTTCTTTTTACTTTTCCTTTTACGTTCAAAGTTCTTACGTTTCTTACAACGACTTCGAACATATCTTCGACTGCCTTTTTAATCTGAGGTTTAGTAGATTTAACATCTACTTCGAAAACATATTGGCCTTGTTCGGCTAATGTCATTCCTTTCTCAGTAATTATTGGTCTTTTTAATACTATAGCCATGTTATTATCTTAGTTTAGTATTTGTTCAATTTTTTCTATTGACCCTTTCAAGAACAATATTTTCTTATGAGCTAAAATATCATAAGTAGATACTTGTCCTGCGGGCTTTACATTCAATTTATTAATATTTCTTGCTGATCTGTATAGATATTCATTGTGTTCTGGAATTACGAACAAAATTGAATTATCGTTAAGTTCTAAGTTATTAATAACTGATGCTATTTCTTTAGTTTTGTATTCAGATAAGTTGAAATCTTCTACTACTTTTAAGTTGTCTTCCGAGAACCTAGAAGATAGAGCTGATCTACGAGCCAATCTGTTAACTTTCTTGTTCATCTTCTTATGGAACAACTGTGGTTTTGGTCCGTGAATAGTTCCACCGCCAACCCAGATAGGTGAACGAGTTGAACCAGCACGAGCAGTACCACGTCCTTTTTGTTTCCATGGTTTACGGCCACCACCTCTAACTTCAGAACGTATCTTAGTTTTTCTAGTACCTTGTCTTTTGTTAGCTAAGTGGAACACTACTGCAGAGTGCATAGCTGCTTCATTTGGTTCAATACCAAATATATCAGCATTCAGCTCTACTGTACCTGCTTTCTGTCCGTCTTTATTGTAAACTTCTGCTTGCATTTTTCTAATGCCTATTTGTAAATTTCTAAATAAGAGTTTCGTGTACCTGGTACACTACCTTTAACTAGGATAATATTTTTATCCGGGAATACTTCAACTACTTCCATATTCGCTATAGTTACTGTATCTCCACCCATTCTTCCGGCCATTCTTAAACCTTTCATTACACGAGATGGATCAGATGATTGTCCAATAGAACCAGGGTGTCTTTGTCTGTTTTTCTGACCGTGAGTGGCCATACCAACACCTTTGAAATTGTAACGTTTCATTACACCTTGGAATCCCTTTCCTTTTGAAGTACCTTTTACTTTAAGTAAATCGCCTGCTTCAAATTGCTCAACAGTCAAAGTATCACCAACTTTCGTCTCTTCTTGATAATCTCTAACTTCTTTTAGAACATAAGCTGGTTTAACACCTGCTTTTTGGAAATGACCTTGTTGGGCCTTGTTCACATTCTTATCTGATTTCTCATCAAAAGTTATTTGAATAGCATTATAACCATCTGTTTCATCAGTCTTTACTTGACTAACGTAGCAAGGTCCAGCTTCAATTACTGTACACGGTACATGTGTGCCGTCTTCAGTAAAATAACTTGTCATACCTTTTTTCTTGCCAATGATAGCTGCTTCCATTTTCTAACCTTTTTATACCTTTACTTCTACATCTACGCCAGCAGGTAACTCTATTTTCATTAGAGCATCTACTGTTTTTTGCGAAGAACTAAATATGTCAATTAATCTTTTGTGGACTCTAGTTTCAAACTGCTCACGAGATTTTTTATCAACGTGTGGCGATCTGTTTACCGTGTAAATTGTTTTGTGAGTGGGTAGTGGTATCGGACCCGATACCACTGCTCCAGTCTGCTTCACAGTTTTTACGATTCTATCACTAGATTTGTCTATCAAATTGTGATCGTATGACTTTAACTTTATTCTTATTTTTTGTGTTGACACTTTATAAACCTATAGTTTGTGCGAGTACAATTACTCAACAATTTTAGTTACAACGCCTGCACCTACAGTTCTACCACCCTCACGGATCGCAAATCTTAAACCTTCTTCCATTGCTACTGGTGAGATCAACTCGATGCTAATTTCATCTAAGTTATCACCAGGCATTACCATCTCAGTACCTTCAGGTAAGTGCAATGAACCAGTTACGTCAGTAGTTCTGAAATAAAATTGTGGTCTGTATCCAGAGAAGAATGGAGTGTGACGTCCGCCTTCTTCTTTCTTAAGTACATAAACTTGAGCACCAAATTTGTGGTGAGGTGTTATTGTACCTGGCTTACTTATTACCATACCTCTTTCTAATTCGTCTTTTTCAACACCACGTAGTAACAATCCTACGTTATCACCAGCTTGACCTTGATCCAATAATTTACGGAACATTTCTACACCAGTACAAGTAGTTTTCTTCTTGAGACCGAAACCAACGATTTCAACTTCATCATTTACGTTTACAATCCCTCTTTCGATTCTACCAGTACCTACTGTACCACGACCAGTGATAGAGAATACGTCCTCTACTGGCATCAAGAATGGCTTTTCAGTGTCTCTTTCTGGAGTTGGAATATAAGTATCTACTGCATCCATCAATTCGTAAATACATTTAAATCTTTCGTCGTCTGGAGTAGTTGATGGATCAGTACCAGCTTCTAGAGCTTGTAGTGCAGAACCTTTGATAATTGGAATATCATCACCAGGGAAATCGTAAGAAGATAATAATTCTCTAACTTCCATTTCTACTAATTCAGCTAATTCTTCGTCAGCGATGTCAATCTTGTTCATAAATACAACAATCTTTGGTACACCAACTTGACGAGCTAATAGGATGTGCTCTCTAGTTTGTGGCATAGGACCATCTGTAGCAGCTACTACCAATATTGCACCGTCCATTTGTGCAGCACCAGTAATCATATTTTTTACATAATCCGCGTGACCAGGACAGTCAACGTGTGCATAGTGTCTTCCTTCAGTCTCATATTCAACGTGAGAAGAAGCAATTGTAATACCACGTTCTTTTTCTTCTGGTGCGTTATCGATCTGATCGAAACTTCTACTTTCACCATAACCTTTCTTAAACAATGACGCAGTGATTGCTGCTGTCAAAGTTGTTTTCCCGTGATCCACGTGACCAATTGTACCTACGTTAACATGGGGCTTACTACGGTCGAATTTTTCTTTAGCCATTTTTAGCTCCTATTATAATTATTATTATTAATTTTACTTTCTATTTATTATTTCTTTCATAGTGCGAAAAATTCATTATATAATTCGCTCTACCTTGTGAAATCGATCTTAATTTTGTTACATATCCAAACATTTGTGATAAAGGCGATTGCGCCTTTATCACCTGTAAATCATTTCGCTGAGAAATTCCTTCGATTCTTCCACCTCGAGAATTCAAATCAGCTATAACATCTCCCAAATAAGTATCTGGGGTAGTAACTTCTACGAAAAATATTGGTTCTAATTTATATGTACCGGACTGGCGTGCTGCTTCTTTGACAGCTAAGGAAGCTGCCAATTTACTACCTAAGTCAGTAGTAATATCGGAGTCAAAGTTTAAATCCAATAAAGTAATCTTTACTTTTGTCATTGGATAACCTTGAGGACCGACTTGAAGAGCCTGCACTGCGCCTAATTCGGCTGCCTTTACATACTCAGCTGGAACTTTCGTTTTCAGCTGATTATCAAACTCAACAGTTTCGGAGTCATTGTTAGTTTCTATTTTCAGAAGAACTTTTCCGTAATGTTTATTACCGGATATCTCTTTTTCAAATTCTGCTTCTCTTTCACATGAAGCCTTGATAGTTTCCCTATAGGCAACTTGTGGTTGACCAACTCTAACGGGCAATTTGAACTCCCTTGTCAGACGGTCAACTATTATTTCCAAATGTAATTCGCCTACTCCACTTATTACAAGTTGACCACTATCGTCATCAAACTTATATTTAAAAGTAGGATCTTCTATTTGTAATTTTTCAAGAACTTCAATCAATTTATCTTGATCAGATGTCGTTTTGGCTTCTACCGCTTGGTTTATAACCGGTTCAGAAAAATTAATCTTCTCATACAAAATTGGATTCTTTTGGTCACACAATGTATCACCTGTTTTGGTGAATCGGAGTGACGGTATTGCTACTATGTCACCTGCGTGTGCTTCCTTAATCTCATTCCTTTTATTAGAATATATTTGAAGTATTTTCAATATTTTTTCTTTCTTTCCTTCAATTGGGTTCAATACTGAATCACCAACTTTAAGTACTCCTGAATAAACTCTAATAAAAGTAACTTTTCCTACGTATGGGTCAGAATTCACTTTGAAAGCAAGAGCTGAAAAACTCTCTTCATCACTTGGTTTTCTATTTAATCTTTTGTCTTCATCTTCTATATCAAAACCATCCATATATTTAACATCTTTTGGAGATGGTAAATAGTCGATTGTTGCATCTAACAATGGTTGAACACCAATATTTTTCAATGAACTTCCAACATGAACTGGTATCATATTTAGATTAAGAACTCCCTTACGGATACCTAATTTAATTTCTTCTTTAGTCAAATCACCATTTTCCAAGTAAGACTCTAACAAGTCTTCACTTTGCTCAGCAACTGATTCAATCAATTCTGCTCTTAACTCATCAGATTTTGATTGCAAATTATCAGGAATATCAACTTGTTCATATTTTGCTCCATATGATTCAACATCATATTTGTAAGCAACCATATCAATCAAATCAATAATACCTTCAAAGTTGTCTTCAGCCCCTATTGGATATTGTACCGGAACAGGATTGACTTTCAACTTATCTCTCATAGACTGAACAGCTTTATCAAAATCAGCACCTAATCTATCCATCTTATTCACATAAGCAATTCTAGGTACATGATATTCATCAGCTTGTCTCCATACTGTTTCTGTTTGGGGTTCTACACCACCAACTCCACAAAAGACTGCTATAGCACCATCGAGAACTCTCAATGAGCGTTGAACTTCAGCGGTAAAATCTACGTGACCTGGAGTATCTATTATATTTATCTTACAGTCTTTCCACTCAGTTGGTATGGCGGCAGAGGTAATAGTAATTCCTCTTTCTTTTTCCTGTTCCATATAGTCCATGAAGGCAGTACCTTCATCAACTTCACCAATCTTATGCAGATAGCCGGTATAAAATAATATTCGCTCGGTAGTCGTTGTTTTGCCAGCGTCAATGTGAGCCATTATTCCAATGTTTCGTACATTTTCTATAGGAATAGTTCTTGGCATTTAACTAACTTTTTTCGATTTCAAAGAACTTAAAATTTTCTACCATCTAAAATGAGCAAAAGCTTTATTCGCTTCAGCCATTCTATGCATGTCTTCTTTTCTCTTTACAGAAGCACCTTCACCCTTAGAAGCAGCAATAATCTCGTTAGCCAATTTACTTGACATAGATTTTTCTCTTCTAGAGTTTGAGAATAATTTAATCCAACGTAGAGCCAAAGCAACCCTTCTTTCTTCCTTTACCTCTTGAGGTACTTGGTAAGTTGCACCACCAACTCTTCTAGATTTAACTTCAAGCATTGGAGCAACATTATTCAAAGCTTCTCTGAAAACTTCCAAAGGTGGTTTTTCAGTCTTCTGACCTACTTCAGCGAATGCTTTATAAACTAATTTACGAGCTGTAGCTTTTTTCCCGTCATCCATAATGATATTGATAAATTTTGCAACCATCAAATCATTGTATTGTGGATCAGGATTTATTCTTCGTTTGTCTGCTTTATTCTTTCTCATTTCTAATCTTTATTTACTTTGGTTTTTTAGTACCATATTTTGAACGACTTTGCTTTCTACCTTCTACACCTTGTGTATCAGCAGCACCTCTTACTATGTGATATCTAACACCTGGTAAATCTTTTACCCTACCGCCTCTAACATACACTATAGAGTGCTCTTGAAGATTGTGACCTTCGCCAGGGATATATGCAGATACTTCAAAACCAGAAGTCAACCTAACACGAGCTACTTTACGTAGTGCAGAGTTTGGCTTCTTAGGTGTAGTAGTATAAACTCTAGTACAAACACCCTTTCTTTGTGGGCAATTTACCAAAGCTGCAGATTTACTTTTCTTTACCTGCTTCTTTCTTCCTTTTCTAACTAATTGACTTATAGTAGGCACTAAAATTCTCCATTTAATTTTTCTTGCCGTTCCAAAATATAGACTGCAAAGTTAATACATTTATTAACAATCCCAAAATATTTTTGAAAAATATATTAAATATTTACGCTTTTTCTGCTTGCTCTTCTTCGTAAGCTTTGATAATATCATCTTGAACTGACTTTGGAACTTTCTGATATTTCTCAAATTCCATTGTAAATTCACCTTTACCTTGAGTTGCTGAACGTAGATCAGTTGAGTAACCAAACATTTCCTTCAACGGAACTTCAGCCTCTACAACTACATAACCAGCATCCATAGTTGTTGTAACAATCAGACCACGTCTTTGGTTTATCTGACCAATTACCACACCTTGGAATTCTTCTGGACAACTTGTTTCCAATTTCATAATTGGCTCTAAGATTACCGGCTTAGCTTTCTTAATAGATTCTCTAATAGCTGCTTTACCAGCAATTTTAAATGCACCGTCAGATGAATCGACCGCGTGAGTCGAACCATCAGTCAATGTAGCTTTTATACCAACTACAGGTTGACCAATCAATACACCTTCAGCTAATTGCTCTTGGAAACCTTTGTCAACAGATGGAATATATTCTCTAGGAATTGCTCCACCAACAATCTTGTTCTCAAATTCATAAGATTCTTCTGAACTTGCTTCCATAGGTAAAAACTCACCAGCTATTCTTGCATACTGTCCAGAACCACCAGATTGCTTCTTATGAGTGTAGTCATAAGCTATTGGCTCACTAATAGCTTCTCTGTATGCAACTTTAGGCTCACCAACTACGATCTCAGTATTAAATTCTCTCTTGATTCTTTCGATATAAATCTCAAGGTGAAGCTCACCCATACCTTTAATCAAAGTATCACCAGTTTCTTCATCTCTAGAAACTTGGAATGTTGGATCTTCTTTTGTAAATCTGTTCAATGCTTTTGAGAAGTTAACTTGACCAGCTTTATCTTTTGGCCTTACTGTCAATTCAATTACTGGGTTAGGAATAAACATTGACTCCATAGAGTATTTCTTAGTTCCATCACCAAATGTATCACCAGATGCACAATCGATACCAAAAGTAGCAACAATATCACCGGCGTGAGCTTCTTCAATCTCAACCATATCATTAGAGTGCATTCTTACCAATCTAGGTATCTTAAATTTCTTACCAGTACCATTGTTAAAGATGTTCTCTCCTTTTATCATCTTACCTTCATATATTCTCATATAAGTAAGCTGACCGAATTGACCATCTTCCAATTTGAATGCTAAAGCTACTAATGGCTTTTCTGCATCAATTTCTAATTTTACTTTTTCTTCATCATTATCTAACTCTAGTGCATAGTTGTCTACTTCAGTTGGATCTGGCAAGTAATCTAATACTGCATCCAATAGAGTTTGAACACCTTGATTTTTAAGAGCAGTACCAACTAACACTGGAGTAATATCCAATGAGATTGTTGCTTTTCTGATAGCAGCTTTGATTTCATCAATACTTACTTCTTCTTCCATCAAGAATTTTTCAGCAATATTATCATCAAAATCTGCAAGAGCTTCGATCATAGCAGTTCTTTTCTCATTAGCTCTATCTAATTTCTCAGCAGGTATTTCTTTTTCAACTAAGTTCTCGCCATCATCTCCTTCGAAATAGATAGCTTTCATTTTAACTAGGTCAATAACACCATTAAATTTATCTTCTAACTCAATCTCAGTTGTAATCTGAACTGGGTTATGCTTTAATTTCTCTTTAAGTTGCTTAGTTACTCTGTCAGGATTAGCACCTGATCTATCACATTTATTTATAAATGCAACACGAGGGACACCATAACGACGCATTTGTCTATCTACAGTGATTGACTGAGATTGAACACCTGCAACTGAACACAATACTAAAACTGCACCATCTAATACACGAAGTGCACGCTCTACTTCAACAGTAAAGTCAATGTGACCAGGAGTATCAATTACGTTGATAAAGTGACCTTTCCACTCGCAGAACGTTGCTGCTGATTGGATAGTAATACCTTTTTCTCTCTCAAGATCCATGTGATCCATAGTGGCACCGACGCCATCTTTACCACGAACCTCAGAGATTTTGTGAATTTTTCCTGTGTAAAACAATATACGCTCAGACACTGTAGTTTTACCAGAGTCAATGTGAGCTGCTATACCGATGTTGCGAAGTTTGTCAATATTGAACATTTTTATAAACCTATGAAATTATATTATTTTCTTTTGCAAAAGCCCAAAACACACTTTTCACTAATTGGGATTTTATATAGATAACAAAATTAAAAAGAAAATATTTAAAGAGCAAAAAGATTTTACTCTTTTTTTTTGCTATTTTAAATAATAATTATGGTTTATATCTTAGATTGCAACTAATAGTGGTTTTGAACAATTGAAACCAATTAGTGAGCTGGCTAGTTGACTAAATTCTTCTGATTCCTTAGTTACATAAAAATCAACTTTACCATTTCTATCTACTTTATTACTCAGGTTTAATGATTTGATTTTTAGTAGTGTCTCTTCGGCAGTCATTTGCGAAGGGTCGATAATTTTTACATTTGGGGCAAAACTAGAAATTTGTTGTTGTAAGAATTGGTAGTGAGTGCAACCCAATACCAGTACGTCCATACTCTGATTCAGCATTGGTGATAGATATTCTTTTATTATGTCTTTTGCCCTTGGTGAATCTAATTCGTTATTTTCAACCAGGCTTACGAATTTTGGTCCAGCCTTTTTTACAATTGTTATCTGCTTAGTTATTGCAGAATCCTCAATCTTTTTCTTGAAATCAATATTTCTCAATGTTGCTTCTGTAGCAATAACTCCAATAGTATGATTAATTGAAGATTTAATAACAAGTTCTAATATTGGCTTTACTAAGTCCACTAGTTGTATGTTTGGATATTCGTTTGTAAGCTCTTTTTTTGCAGTGTTTGATGCCGTATTACAAGCGACCACTATTTGCTTTACATCCTTTGAGTTTAGAAATCTAGCACATTTTAAGGAATATTCTATTATCTCTTCCTTAGACTTAGTACCATAAGGTACATTTTTCGTATCTCCAAGATAAATAAAGTCTTCGTTGGGCATTAGTCTGATAAGGTGTTTAAGAACTGAAGTTCCTCCTATCCCAGAGTCGAATACACCTATTGGTCTAGAGTCCAAGTTTACCTCTTATTCTTGCCAGTCTATTGTAGATTCCACTTGGCAATATTCTAAGTATGTAACCTGAAAGTCTTGTTTGCCATGGGAACGAATAGTTTGTCATACCATTTCCAATTGCTTTGTACATCATTCCTGCTGCTTTGTTAGCAGACATTATAAATGGCTTTTTGTGATTATTTTGACGAGTCATGTTTGTATCTACAAAACCGGGTTTTATAGTCATAACCCTTACATTATGCTTTTCCAGCTCTGTTCGTGCAGCTTCCAAATACACACTAAGAGCAGCTTTAGAACTACAATAGATACCAGAACCTTCAAACCCTCTGTTATCTGCTAACGAGCTAACAGCAATAAAGTCGCCTTTACCCTTATTAATAAAGTGTGGGAAAAGCACTTTCGCAAAGTTTAGAACTCCAAAATAGTTCACATCCATCACCTTATGAGCAAATTCCAAATGAGGTACATCCAATTTACTATTCAAACCAGTTCCAGCATTTAAAATAGCCATATCAATTCCACCAAACTCGCCCTTTGCAATATCAAAAGCGGCCTTACATTGATTGTATTCAGCTACGTCGCAACTTATATAGTGTATGTGGTTATTATCATTAGAAATCTCTTTTTTTAATGAGTCGAGTCGCTCATTATTACGTGCAAGCAAGTAGACACTATTCCCATCAGCAGCATAAAGCTTGCTTAATTCCCTGCCAATTCCTTCGGATGCTCCTGTAATCAGTATTCTTTTCTTTTCAGCTATTTTGGCACCTTGATTTTATAATTTTCTCTACCGGGGCTATTTAGCTCTCTCTTGAGTATCCAGGGATTAAGTAATTTCACAGTTTTATAATCTGTACCATGTTCGGCAGCCCATTTTGCTAAGTTACTAATTCTATTATCGACGAGAACTTCCTTTGTTTTTGGGTCAGAGTATCCCTTCAAACTACTTATATCAAAACCGTATTTCTCAGGATTTTGCATTATCTCTTTAATAATCAGAATTCTGAAGTAATATCTAGATGTCTCCTCATTGAGATATAAGTCGAAATAATTATTTTTCATTTGAAACTCTACATCATCAGCTATACCATACTTTCCTCTGTTATATGCAGCTATAGCCAATGCCCAAGTTCCAAATTTATTATAACCTTCTGCCAGATATTGAATACCAATCATTGTGCTTTTCTCTGGGTGTCGCCTTTCGTCAACATATTTATCAACTCTAAGGCCCATTTCCTTGGCAGTGGCTGGCATTATCTGCCACAAACCCACGGCTCCGGCACTTGAGCGAGACATATACAGTGCACTCTCTCCAACAGATACGTACTTCAAGTCTTTCGGTAAGTTTAACCTATCCAAATAGCTGTCATACATAGGAAAGTAGCGTTCGGCTCTTTTCAAGTATAATAGTATTTGCCCAGTCTGTTGCATTAGAAGTAAGTACTCTCTTTCTGCTATCTCTCTAAGCTCTGGATCTGTCAAATCGACTAATTCATTGCACAAATAAAGTGTGTCAGGTAAATTAGTGTTAGAAACAAAGGCGTTGTAGTTTATGTAGTTGGAGTCAATAGAATTATCTACTCTATCATCTGATTGAGCAAAAAGAAAGATGCTGAAAAGAAAAAAAAGTAGTATTTGCATGGTTTATAGTTCTATGTAATTGTTGCACCAATCTATTTCATGTTGTTCATTGGTTGCTATTACTACTAATTTACCATTGTTTTTCAAATTTTCAATTTCTTTTGATAAAGTTTCGATTCCAAATTTATCTAAATTGGAAGATGGTTCATCAAGGAAGTAAGCTTGCTGAGCTCCAATTAAGTTAATTATTATCTTAACTCGCTGTTTCATCCCAGAAGAAAAGTTTTTGATTGGAATATCTACTTTGTGGTTCAAGTCGAATTTTGACAGGTATTTATCAAATTCTGATTTATCTAACTTTTCATTTCTAAGTTTACAAACTAGATCAAAAATTTCATTAGGTGTGTAGTCTTCATACAGATTATAATAAGGAGCAATATAACAGAATCGTTCTAATTTAGTTTCATCATCATCTACAGAGTAAGACACATTTCCTGAGGTAGGTTCCGAAAGTCCAGCAATTATCTTAAGTAATGTTGATTTACCTGAACCATTTCTTCCTTTTATTGCAGTTGCAGTACCTGGCTCAAGCGTATTGCTTATTCCATCTACTACATTTTCTATATGGTCAAACGTTTTTGTGATATTGTCTAGTTTGATAATCATAATTACTGTACTACAAATTTACCTAGCTTTATATTACCTTCTGACTCAGTTTTATAAATATATACACCTGATGAAAGCTGTGTCATATCGAAATTATCTAACTTTATCACATATTTATTTTCAAAATTAAATGGATTTCCAAAACCATTAGCTACTAATCTCATATTGACAGTATAAATTTCATAATTAGTTATTCCAGTTTTACCTGCAGGTATAGGCAAATACATTTCTTTATCACTATCCTTAAAGTAAGGGTTTGGAAATGCTTCTACGAATTCTCTGCCAATTAATTCGATAAAGTTGTAACAGAAAAGTGTATCAGAACCTGTCTTATAGGACAGGTTAATATTCTCGAAATTATCAGAGTATATGTTCTTATCAGCTACTTGTAATTCTCCATTTGCTAAAACAGTTCTGTTTCTGATTCCGTTTTCAATATCTGTATTAATTATCATGGCAACTAAAGTATCCGAATCTCCATTATCTTTGTCGGCAATGATAAGGTTTGGACAAAAAGTAAATGGGATTAACTCTTCATTTATACTTTCTTCAAAACCATTAAAACTAATAGTTCTAGCCAAATTAATATTTGGCAAATCCTCTGCAAATCTGAATCCATATCCCTCAATGGCATTATCACCAGTTCTAAACATCCATTCAGTGAAATCACAGAAACTGTCATTTAATGACTTCCCTTTTGCAGTCAGGGCTCTGTCTAAAGATTCTGTATCATTCTCATTTCTTCCAATACCCAGCCATGTATCCAGCAATATACCATCTCCAAATGTTTCATAAACATAATGGAAAAATATTGACATCCCATAACCATCACTTGGGTTAATAGAATTAGACATTGACATAGTACTAGGAGAGTCAAACCATTCGGCTGCCCAATCAATATAATCCTTAATTTCTGGAAAGAATCTATACTCCATATAAGTAGCAGTCATTTCACCCATAACTCTGAAATCAGCAGTTGTAATCTGAAATTGAATTGAGTGAAAGAATTCATGGAATAGCGTAATTTTTAATCCATCAATTCCAGTTGTGTTATACTTGTTATCTTCATTACTAAAGTTATTATCTATAACAATAAATGAAGTATTAACAACTTTGTTTTCAGGTGTTATAACTGCCCCCTCTGGCCTAGCCCCACCATAGTAAGGTGAGTTTGACAATTCTTTAATATACACATCATACATTTGAGTGCCACCAGCATTGGCGTCATAGTCTTCAAATTCAAAACCTAGTAATTCAACTTCTGAATAATATGCTAAATCAATATAATATAGAGTAGAATCTATATAGTCAGGAATGTTATTGTTATTATTATCAATAGGTGATACGGCATTGAAACCACTTATATCGTAGTGTACGGCAAATTTCTCAGATTCAGACACGACAGTGAACTGCATATCTTCTCTGACAAAAATATCGTTTTGAACCATACTTTCTTTCGAGTGATATGCTTGAAATGTATGCGGGAAATCACACTTCTGAGCTAAAGTGAAGCTGTAGCCCATAAGAAATATTATTATGGTTATGAATCTCGTAGGCATAGTGTAAATTGTATAATAAGTTAGATTAGAAATGTTAAATAGCTTAACGGAAAAGCTCTTTAATCATTCCCCAAGTTCTTTTTACAGAACTGATGTTGTGGCTTACAGTAATTTCCTTAGAGTCACTAGAAGTGCCATCCTTGTAAATTACTTTTACTTTGTACTTTAAATCTATCTTCTCTTGTACCTGAGGTTGCTTTGCACTGTTCTTAATAAATGCTTCTACATCTATGTATTTGTATGTAGAGTTATTTCCTTTGGCGTCTTTTTCAGCAATCCTGGTAAATACACCATGATTAGAACGATACAACTCATAAGAATCAATGTTGTTTTCAGTACCTAATATCCACTCAACCATTACATTATCTCCTTCTGGCCTTGCATCCAACCTAGAAAAGTCAAGAGTGCTAGCCAACAGCAAGGTTGCTGAAAGGGTAAAAAATAATATAATTATTGATTTTCTCATCTGACTAATTTAATAAATATTTTTTAAATTTAAAATCATTACTATCTATATTACAATATAAGCAGATAATAGTTACACAAATATACATTCTAAATATTTATTTAATGCAAATGTAATGTTAATTTTGTGTTCAGATTTGTTAGCAATATTCAAATACCTTGACTAATTTTTGCACTTGTTTACCACAAATAATAATATAGTTTGTAATTTGAAATCAGAATGAAAGGACTTTTTAACAATAGTGATAATAGAAAAATAAATAGAAACACTCCCTTAGCTGAGAGGTTGCGTCCGACTAATATTGATGAAGTAGTGGGACAAAAACATTTAGTTGGTGAGGGAGCACCATTGCGACAATTTTTTGAAATTGGCGATTTTCCCTCTATAATATTTTGGGGTCCTCCGGGAGTTGGTAAAACTACGTTTGCAACCTTAATCGCAGATGCTGGGGATTATGAATACCGTAGAATTTCTGCTATTGAATCTGGAGTTGCTGAATTAAGAAAGATTATAGCTGCAGCAAAAAAGGTTCACGATACAGGCAGAAAGTACTTATTATTTATTGATGAGATTCATAGATTTAACAAATCACAACAAGACTCATTACTCCACGCTGTTGAAACTGGTGTGCTGACACTAATTGGTGCTACCACTGAGAATCCATCATTTGAAGTAAATGGCGCATTACTCAGTCGCTGCAATGTATATAGATTAGAGCAATTAAGTGACGAAGAAGTAAAATCATTGATAAATAATGCAATTGAGAACGACATCTACCTTGCTGAATATGAAATTAATATTGATGATTGGGATGTATTAATAAATCTTTCTGGTGGTGATGGTAGGACAGCCCTCAATGTTTTGGAATCAGCTATTCGTTTTGCCAAAAAGTCTGAAGGTAATATAATAGAGCTAAATGGGGAACTATATGAAAGAGCTTTATTAAGACGAGTAGTAAAATATGACAAGAAAGGCGAAAATCATTATGATACTATCTCTGCATTTATAAAATCAATGCGTGGCTCTGACCCAGACTCAGCAATGGTTTGGTTAGCCAAAATGTTAGAAGCAGGAGAAGACCCTAAGTTTATAGCTCGAAGATTAGTAATATTCGCAAGTGAGGATATAGGAAACGCAGATACGAATGCTCTGAGGTTAGCGGTTTCTGTATTCGATGCTGTTAATATGATTGGTATGCCTGAAGCAGGAATAAATTTAGCACAAGGAGTTACTTATTTAGCATCTGCACCAAAATCGAATGCATCATATACAGCTTATAAAGAAGCTCTTGATTATGTACGAAAATCAGGTGAGCTCACTGTGCCAATTCATTTGAGAAATGCGCCTACAAAGATGATGAAGTCAGAAGGATTTGGTAAAGACTATAAATACCCCCACGATTTCGGAGGCTTTGTAGAACAGAACTATTTCCCTGATGGAAAAGAAAAAAGATATTTCTATAAACCCAAAAACTCAGGTCTTGAGAAGAAGATATTAGATAGACTTCGAGATTTATGGGAAGACAATAATGATGAAAAATAAAGTAGAAGGAAAAAATTAAAAATTGAAAAAAATACTCTATTTACTAATAATCCTAGCTTTAGTATCCGTACTACTGATGATAAGTTATACTAATTCTAAACTCAGTGAATACCCTGCTTTTAGTGACACAATAACCGTGAATATTGCTAAAAATAGCAATGTAGATCAGATTGTGGCAGAATTCAATCAGTATGACCTACTAAGTCCAGACTGGCTTTTTAGCAACTACATAAAAATACTGATGAAAAAAGATGTAAGAGGTGTTTATGCAGGGAATTATGATATAACCCCTACCACAAGTAATGACAAAATAATTGATATGATATTGACGGGTGGATATGCTAATACAACAAGTATATCTATACCAGAGGGGCTGAATAATAAAGAGATTGCAAATATATTTGAGAGTAAATTAGGTATAGATAAACTACAATTTTTAAGTTTAACTAAATCAGACAGCCTTCTTTCTAAATGGAATATAAAAGCCAACAATGCCCTGGGTTACTTGTTGCCTGAGACATATGACTTCTATGGTGATGAAACGGCAAATCAAATTATAGATAAATTATTGAAGCACCATCAGGATATTTGGACAACTGAAAATGAAGAAAAATTGAAGAATTCTGGATTATCCAAACTTGAATTATTAACAATAGCTTCTATTGTACAAGCCGAAACACCATTGGAAAGCGAACTAGAGACAGTGGCAGGATTATACTTGAATAGAGTTAAAATTGGGATGATGCTTCAAGCCGACCCGACTGTACAGTTTGCATTAGGAGATAAAAAAAGACTTCTATACAAAGACTTAGAATACGATAGTCCTTATAATACCTACAAATATGCTGGTATTCCACCTGGCCCTATTAATAATCCTGGTAAAGCTGCTATTTTAGCTACTTTGAACCCAGAGAAGCATAATTATCTCTATATGGTGGCCTTTGGAGATGGTTCTGGTTCTCACTACTTTGCTAAAACAGTAAGGGAACACAACAATAATGTGATAAAATACAAAAAAGCCAGAGGTAGACAATAGTCATTGCTCTGGCTTCGAAAGTTTAAGTTTTGAATGAGTTTAAACTAATGCTTTTTTAATTTTTTCGGTCAAATCTAATTTCTCCCAAGGGAAATTATCTCTTCCAAAATGCCCATAAGCAGCAGTCTGTCTGAAAATTGGATTTGTCAATCCAAACGTTTTAATTATACCACTTGGCGTTAAATCTATATTCTTGCTTATCCAGTCTGCTATCTCAAATCTATCTCTTTCAGAAGTACCGTGAGTGTCAACATATATAGAAAGTGGTCTTTCTACTCCAATAGCATAAGCTAATTGTATTGTACACTCAGTTGCAACACCCGCTGCAACTAAATTTTTTGCAATATACCTAGAAGCATAAGCAGCAGAACGATCTACTTTCGTTGAATCCTTACCAGAGAAAGCTCCACCACCATGTGGTGCTTTACCTCCGTATGTATCAACTATTATCTTACGACCGGTAAGTCCTGTATCACCGTGTGGTCCACCTATAACAAATTGACCTGTAGGGTTAACAATATACTCAGTTTTTTCATCTATCCATTCTTTAGGAATTAAGCCATCTACAACATTATCAATTACGTCTGTTTTGATTTTATCAGCTGTTATACCTGGATCATGTTGAGTAGAAACCACAACATTATGAACTCTTGTGATTTCATTATTTTCATTATATTCTAATGTAATCTGTGCCTTAGAATCAGGTCTAAGATATGTCATTTTTTCTTGTGCTTTTCTAATCTTTGCCAACTTCATTAACACTTTATGTGAGTACATAAGTGCTGCTGGCATTAGCTCTTCTGTTTCATTTACGGCATAACCAAACATAATACCTTGGTCACCTGCACCACCCTTGTCAACACCCAAAGCGATGTCCTCAGATTGTTTATTAAGAACGTTGAGTACGCTACAAGATTCGGAGTCAAATTTATATGCTCCTTTGGTATAACCAATATCCCTAATTACCTCACGAGCAATTTCAGGTATATCTACATATGCGTTAGTGGTAACTTCACCACCAACAACTATCATACCTGTCGCTGCAAAACATTCGCAAGCTACTCGTGCGTTTGGATCTTCTTTTAAAATTGAATCTAAAACTGCGTCTGAAACTTGATCGCATATTTTATCTGGGTGGCCTTCTGAAACTGATTCTGATGTAAAATGATAAACTTTTTTACTCATCAAACCTTATTATCCTTATTTATCTTAATATATGAATTGATTGTGGTTTATTGTATTCTAACTTTTTGTCCAACTTGAATTCTTCTAGGGTTCAATCTGCTGTTTAATCTCAAAAGACTTTCAACAGAAACACCAAACTTTGATGCAACTCTTGCTAGAGTTTCACCTCTTTTAATTCTATAGTATTTTGGTGCATTTTTAACAGAGCTTTTATTTGCAGATGCACTACCTTTAGAATAAGAAGGAGTTGAAACTTTCAGAGTTGAACCAGCATAGATTGTGTTCCCTCTCATTTTGCTTGAGTTTATTGCTTTCAACTCTCTTTCACTCATTCCATATCTAGCTGCAATTGTGCTAACTGTTTCTCCCCTCATAACTTTGTGATATTTCACTTGGTCTTTAATAACTTTAGGAGTTTTAACTTTTGCTATAGCTGTGCTGTTATAAGTCTTTATTTTAAGTATTTGTCCTGGGTATATTCTAGTGCCATCTAAACGGTTTAGTTCTTGTAAATCTGCAATTGAAATCGCATAATCACCCGCGATTCTACCAAGTGATTCACCTTTTTGTACATTGTGTCTTACGATGATTGGTTGCGATTTTTTACTTTCACTTTCCGGAGCAGGATCCACTGTTTTCTTAGCAACAACTAATCTTTGCCCAACTCTTAGGTTATCTTCCCATCTAGAAAGACCATTCAAATCTCTTAAGTAACCAATACTGATACCATATCTTCTAGAAATACTATAGAGTGACTCACCTCTTCTTACTGAGTGGGTAATATCACGAGTACCATCCATAGGGTAATAAGTACCTGATTTATCAGATGCTTTATTTATGGAAGTATATTTGTCAGCTGAAATAGGAATACGTAAATCGCTTCCTCTTTTTATCTTTGATCTCGTACTTCTTAATCCATTTAACTCAACTAAGTCTTTCTTGTCAACTCCGTACTTCACAGAAATTTTAGAAAGTGTTTCATATCTTTCAACTGAATGAGTTACCCATGGTTGTTTTTCTTCATCTTTCAGATTTCTAAAATTGCCAGCAAACGTCTCAAAGCTGTTAACTGGTATCTTTAATTCGTAAGAACCCATATCTGGTGGAGTACAACCTTTAATTAATTCTGGGTTTAGATTTCTTAGCTCTTCTTCAGATATATTTGCGCACTTAGCTAATACGTCTAAGTTGACAGGCTCTTTAATAGTATAAGTATCGTAATTGTATGGCTCTTGTAGTTCTAGCTCATCAATATTAAAACCATATTTCTCAGGGTTCATAGCTATCTTTGCAGTAGCTATATACAAAGGAACATAGTGTCTAGTTTCCTTTGGTAGGCGGCTTCTCAGCTCCCAGAAATTTGGATTAGTTTTACCAGATCTTCTAATAGCTCTTCTTACTCGGCCTTGACCACAATTGTAAGAAGCCATAGCAAGGTGCCAGTCGCCAAATTCATCATAAAGTTGCTTTAGATATCTCATAGCAGCTCTAGTTGATTTTAGTGGGTCACGTCGTTCGTCTATCCAGTATGATTCGCCATTATTCAAACCGAAATCTTTCCCTGTAGCTCTCATAAATTGCCATAATCCAACTGCCTTTGCTCGTGATAATGCGTTAGGATTAAGTGCACTCTCTATCATAGACAGGTAGACAATCTCTTCAGGCACATTTTCTTCCTTGGCAATTTGTTTCATCATTTTGAACCATTTACCGGATCTTTCTAGCCACTTGGAGAAGAATTTTTTTGCTTTAGTTTGGGTTAACCATTGTAGATTCTTTTGTACATATTTGTTATCGTCCATCGGAATTAGCAGAGAATCTGGACCTAAGAAAGGTAGTCCGTCGTCTTCTAATATTGTCTCTGATTCAGGTAAATCCATTACAATAGCACCCGTGATTGCTTGGTTACTTTCCAAATCATCAATCATTCTATCACGAATTATAAATAATGGTGCATCTGCATCTAATTGATCAAAATCAGTTACATAGTGTTCAAAATCCTCAATGATAGCGTTAGTTAAACTAACAAAATCATCGTTATACTCTACTCCAGGATAGCTAGCGATTTGATTTAATTCATCTAATGCACTTGAGAAAAACTCTGATGCTTTAGTAGTGTCCTTTTTTTGAACCAAAATAAGCGCAGTTAAGTATTTTTTTCTTGAATTTTCTAAGGAGAGATTAATTTCATTATCAAAACTATCGTCAATAACTGGATATCCGTCTAAAACAGAATAGTTGTCAGGAAATATATAAATTTGGTTTGATTTGGGAACTTGCCCATCTAGTGTGGCATTGAAGCCTAACAAGATAGATAAAATAATTAGACAGCAGATAATTCTCATTCTAAGATTCCGCGTTTTTTTCTTAATAATACTCTTTATGCACATATACTGGTATTGTAATTTAAAATAAATAATTGAAATTACAAATAATTAAAGTAAATCTGAGTGTATATTGACAGCACAATTCACTTACGATTATAACAATTAATTGTTATATCTTACTTTGGTACAATATATGCTGTTAATTTTAATTCATTTTTCATAGCATTTATTCTATGATATTAATTTTTAATTTATTAAGTTTGAGAACTTTATGAGTAGAAATTCATTTTCCATACTATCAATTTTAATTTTTTTCCTATTCTGCCCTAATTTATTGGTAATAGGACAAACTGACGGCAGCCTATCAAACTGGCTTTTCCCAGATGGGAACAGGGAGTTCCATCCAATTTTTGTTAAGAGATAAATAAACTAAGATTTAATAAATACAATGAAATTATTAATAATAGAAGACGAGATAAAGATAGCAACCTTCATGAAGCAGGGTTTGCAACAAGAGCGATTTGATGTTGAGTTAGAAACCAACGGTAAGGAGGGGCTCAACAAAGCAATGAATAATCATTTTGATATGATTATTTTAGATGTAATGTTACCTGGTATGAATGGTATCGACATCCTGAAAGAATTGCGAGCAAATAATTACAACGTCCCTATTATTCTAATTTCTGCTCTCGATTCAACCGAAGACAGAGTCAACGGCTTAGACTTCGGTGCTGATGACTATATATCAAAGCCATTTAGCTTTGATGAATTAGCAGCAAGGGTTAGAGCAGTATTAAGGAGAACTCAAAAGCATAAATCAACAAAACTTCATGCCGGTAAACTTACTTTAGATACTGTTACTCACTTAGCTTATCGCGATAAAAAAGAAATTGACCTAACTACTAAGGAGTATTCTTTATTAGTATTTCTAATGTTGAACAAAAACAAAGTTCTAACTAGAAGCTCAATTACTCAGAATGTATGGGGCAATTCATTAGACAAAGATTCTAATGTAATTGATGTATATATAAAAAAACTAAGAGAGAAAATTGAGAAGAAAGGAACGAAGCCAACAATACAAAGTATAAGGGGGGTTGGGTATCGGTTAAGAGATAATTCTGCTTTAGAAGAATTCACCAAAAGTTTGAAAGAAGAAGATGAAGAATAAAAAACAAAGGGCTACTTATTACTAAGTAGCCCTTCTAGTATCTATACCAACGCTAACTCTATCTTAGTGAGAGCATCCGCATGTATGTGAATTGTTAGGATTGTTGAATACAAATCCACTACCAGATGGTCCATCAACATAATCCAAAGTTACACCTTGGATATAAAATAAGCTGTGGTCATCAGTAACGATGTTCAACTCACCTGCATTCAATACAACATCATTTTCGTTCACGTCAGAATCGAAACCCAAAGAATAATTCATTCCTGAGCAACCACCGCTGCTTGTACCAATTCTAAGATTAAAATCAGCTGGAATTTCATTTTCTTGTTTGATTTGATCTATTATTCCCAACGCATTGTTCGAAATGATAAATTCGTCTTGCTCTTCTGTGCCTTCTATCATAGTAGGAACTTTGATAAAGTCAACATTTTCTAGTACTTCAGACATATTATCACCTCCTTAAATTTTATTTATAAATATTTTCTTGTTTTGTAATTAGACTAACTATTATGTCTAATATTATATTTTCATTTGACAAATTTAAAAATTATCATCGTAATCTACAACTACATCATTCGTAAGTGCGTGTGATGTACATGTAAGAACGAATCCATCTTCAATCTCATCTTCCGTAAGTGCATCATCTGCTTCCATTTCTACTTTACCAGATTTTAATCTAGCTCTACAAGTAGAACAAGCACCAATTTGGCAGCTGAATGGTGGATCTATACCAGCCTTTATTCCTGCTACTAATATCGTGTCATCTCCATTGGTAGTAACTTCGTGTTCCTCACCATAAAGTACAACTCTTATGCTTTCAACATCTTCATCGGAAGCTTGTGTATCATGCTTTTTAACAACTTCTGTACCTTCATTTTCAGCAACTGTAAATGACTCTTTATGTTGCTTGTTCTTATCAATGCTAAGTTCGTTTAGTGCTGCTTCAATCTCATTCATCATTCCACCAGGGCCACACATAAAGTATTCGGACTGGTGTACCAATTCGTCGTCAAGAAGTTTGATGATATTCAGACAACTTGATTTATTTAATCTACCTTCGCGGCATTCTAAATCGTTTGTAACTGGTTTACTCAGGTGATGGATAACTGTTAAATTATCACCATGTTTAGATTCCAAATCTATTAATTTATCTCTGAAGATTATAGTTTCTTCATTCGAATTAGCATAAACTAACAAAGCTTTACTCTGCTTTTCAACTTCGAGTATTGTTTTTAATATAGACATCATTGGCGTTATACCACTACCACCTGCAAATAAGATATAGTTCTTATTGTTGTTAGAGTCCAAACCAACAGTAAAGTTACCTAATGGAGGCATCACATCAACTATGTCACCCACTTTTAGTTTACTATTTATATAAGGTGATACCGTTCCACCTTCTACTTTTTTTACAGTCACTGCCAAATGATCATCAACAACAGGGCTTGTGCATATCGAATATGCCCTTCTTTGGTCCTCACCATCGAAGAAAAACCTCAGAGTCAAATATTGACCGTGCTTGTATTTGAATGTTTCTTTTAAATCACTCGGAATCTCAAATGATATTGAAGTAGCGTCTTCTGTTTCTCTAACTATGTTACTTATTTTCAGCTTATGAAATTGTATTGCCATCTATTGTCTAAATTTTTCTTTTTTAATAATGTTTATAAGAATCCTAATTCAAGCTTTGCTTCATCGCTCATCATTGAAATATCCCACGGTGGATCAAAAGTCATAATTGCTTTCACATCTTTTACTTCTTCCAACTCCATTATCTTCATTTCAACATCACGAGGAATTTGGTCTGCTACCGGGCAGTTTGGCGCAGTTAGAGTCATTAGTACAACTACTTCGCTGCTCTCTGCCACTGTAATATCATATATCAGACCGAGCTCTACTATATTGACAGGTATTTCTGGATCAAAGACTTCTTTCAGCTTTTCATAGCATTTTTCTTCAATCAGTTCTATTTCACTTTTTGTTATAGTTTCCATAATTCAAATTTACGAATAATTCACAACTTTAATTTATATCAGTTAACGTTTATATTATTACCCTGTTGTTATAAACTATATTTATTAATCAATCACTTGTTCAATTCTTACTTGCAAGAGCTAAGGCGTAGTACTTCATTTGTTTTATCATTGATACCAAACCGTTGGAACGAGTTGGCGATAGATGCTCTTTTAGTCCAATCTCATTTACGAAATATAGCTCTTCTTTGGCAACTGTTTCTGGGTATTCACCATTGACAACTCCGATCAATAAAGCAATTATGCCCTTAGTGATAATTGCATCACTGTCTGCTTTGAATTTCAATTTGCCATCTTGGTCAGTCTCTGCAACTAGCCAAACTCGCGACTGGCAACCTTTTATCAGATTTTCTTCGCGTTTATCCCTTTCTTCAATTAGCTCTAAATCCTTACCCAAATCGATTATATGGGCGTATTTGTCCATCCAATCTTCAAAAAAGGCAAACTCTTCTATTATTTCGTCTTGTTTTTCTTTTATACCCATAATACAAATTTATCAATTGTAGCTTTAAAGTAAAAGTAAGAAAGTATTAAGCTTATATTTATTTGATGAAGACCTATATCTTTACTTGTCTTATAAAACATACTTTCTTTAAGTTAAAATTGTTATTTTTATTTTTTTAGAACAAAACAAAACAACTAATGTTAAAGTTAATATTATCTCTTTTTATTTTATTCTATTCTACATCAATTAGTAGTGAGGTAGTAGAAAGATATTTGAATAATGAGACAATGACTCACCAAGGATCAATTGCTTTTTACAAATCCCTAATTGGGAAATATAAAGAATGCCAACTATATCAATACGGTAAAACCGATTCGGGGGAGCCACTACATCTGTTTGTAATATCAAAAGACGGAAACTTCAACCCAGATAGTTTAAGAAAAGAAGGTAAAACAATTGTTCTGATTAACAATGCTATACATCCTGGCGAACCTTGTGGTGTAGATGCCTCAGCACAATTAGCTGAAGATTTACTAGAAGGTAAAATAGAATATTCGAACGTCGTTGTGTGTATAATTCCAGCTTACAATATTGGGGGTATGCTCAACAGAGGGTGCTGCAGTAGAGCAAACCAGAATGGGCCTAAGGAATATGGTTTTCGTGGGAATTCTAAAAATTTAGACCTCAACCGTGATTTCATAAAAGCCGATGCAGAAAACACTAAGCAATTCTATAATATATTTCACGAGTGGCAGCCGCACATATTCATAGACGCTCACTCAACAAATGGAGCAGACTATCCGGCCGAGATGACACTGATAAACTCAGCTCGTTCAAGAGTAGAGCAAAGTATGAGAAGCTATTTTACAGATAATCTTACAAATAGTTTATATAGTAAAATGATTGAAGATGGTTACTCTATCAGCCCTTATTACTATACTTTTGGAGATACAATCAGTAAGGGGTTGAAAGAATATATGGATTCTCCGCGTTACTCTACAGGATATACAACACTTTACAATACGATGAGTTTTGTGAGTGAGGCACACATGCTAAAACCATACCCAATCAGAGTTAAGGCTACGAATGCATTCTTAGAAAATGTAGTAGAATATGCACAAAAACACTCTGAAGAAATAAAAATAACAACTGAAACTGCTGACAAAATGATTCAGCTAACTAAGAAATATGGTATAAATTATAAATTAGACACCACAACATCATTAGAAGTAGAATTAGAAGTTTATAGGAAAAAGTATAGAAACAGCTCAGTAACGGGATTACCAATTCACTACTATGACACCAATGTACGAGACACTTTGACTATCCCCTACTATGCTACTTATAAACCAAAAAAATGGATTGATGTTCCAGCATACTACATAGTGCCGCAACAGTGGACAGAAGTAATAGAAAGGTTAATCTTGAATAGAATAGAATATGAGCTAATAGCCAGCGATACAGTTATGGAGTTAGAGACCTATTATATCAAAGATTATGAAACTATAAAATCTCCTTATGAAGGGCACTACTTACATTATAACACAGACGCTGTAAATGATACTCAAATGGTAGCTATAAACAAAGGTGACTTAATAATACCAACTAAGCAAAAAGGAATAAGATACTTATTAGAAACTTTGGAGCCAGAAGCAACTGATTCATTTTTTGCTTGGGGATTTTTTGACTCAATGCTACAACAAAAAGAATGGTTCAGTGACTATGTATTTGAGGAGAAAGCAGCAAAATTACTTGAGAGCAATCCCGTGCTTAAAGAGAAATTCAACCAAATGAAGCAGAACGATAATAAGTTTGCGAGCGACTCTTGGGCTATGCTTTACTTCCTTTACAAGCATTCTGATAACTACGAACCGACGCACAACAGACACCCAGTATATAGAATACCAAGATAACTAAAGTGAGATAAACTAATGATAACGAAAGAGTATTTCGATTTCTTTGCCGAATTAGAAAAAAACAATAACAAAGAGTGGTTTGATAAAAACAGAAAACGATACGCAAAGCACGTAAAAGAACCATTCAAAAAATTGGTATCTGATTTAATTACAGAAGTAAGCTTTATCGATAGCGACATAGCTACTTTGGAGCCAAAAAATGCGATTTTTAGAATCAATCGTGATATAAGGTTTAGCAATGACAAAACCCCATATAAGACATTCAACGGTGCAGTAATTGCACCTAAAGGCAAGAAAGACCACACCACACCTGGGATTTATGTAGAGCTAAACAGCAAGGGAATGAATATATATGGCGGAGTATGGAAGCCAGACAAAGACCAATTATTAAGTATTAGAAATAGTATAGCTGCAGATACAGAAGGATTCCTTGATGTAATTAATGGTGAGGAATTCCAGAAGCACTTTGGTGGACTGATGGAATCGGACAGGCATAAGCGATTACCTAAACACTTGCAGCACGCCGCAGAAATAGAGCCAGCTATATATAAGAAATCGTTTGTTTATAAATCGAGCGAGACCTTCAAGAGCAAGAAAAATCCGAATATTATTGACGCAGTTATGATAAAATACTTAGCTGCAAAGCCAGTTGCTGATTGGCTGAAAGAAGCAATGAACCAGGAGTAGGATTTGAAATAGTTCATTGTTGTCAACAGTTATGGGACTGGGCGTTTCGACAGGCTCAACGACCAGCCAAATATGTCGTAATATATAAACCTATCTGAAAATACCGTCACTCAGAGGCAACTTGTTAAGCCTGTGCCGAGCGAAGCCGAGGTAAAGAGTCTAGGCAGGATAGTAGTATTTATTACCTGGATTCTTCACTTCGTTCAGAATGACAATGGCAAATTTAGCTTCATTTTCTATAAATCTAACTACATTTGTAACCAATCTGACATTCGATGGGTCTAATTAGTAAGTGCAAAAAAACAACAGGAGTCCAAAATGAAAAAGCAAGCAATATTAATAGCCCTGATTATACTCTCCTCACTTACTCTTTTTGCAAAGGATATAGTAGTGATAAATAGTGAGAATGGTAAGCCACTTGTAGGTGCAAAAGCATTTACTGAAAATGACTCATTAATCTCTAATAGATACGGCAAGCTAAGTAATTCTGAAATTACCTCTGTTGATTTTGTCACTTATAACAATATTCATTTGAATAGCACATTACAAAATGATACTCTAGTTGTTGATTTTCCGTTTACCTTAGAGTCGCCTAAGAAGCTAGGTAGGATTAAGGGTAAGGTTACTAATGATCTAAAAGACGAGCTTTCACAAAAGAGAATAGAGTTGACAAAAGATGGATTTAAGTATTCAAGTAGGTCAAATTCTAGTGGTAATTATTCTTTTGATTACTTGTCTGCAGGTAATTGGGATATAAGTGTTGACAATAGTTTTAATTACAAATCTTATAGAAATCAAGTCGAGACTAATATTACTGAAGATAATTCTGTACAATATGATTTTATATTAGAAAAAAAACCTCCACCATTAGGAGCATTAACAGGAAGGGTAATTGACAATAACGATACCCCAGCTTCAGGAGCTAAGATTTCTATAAATGGGATTTCTAGAATTGTGTCTGTAAAAGAAAATGGCACTTACACTATAAAAAATTTAAAAGAGGGTAAATACAAACTTAATGTTAGCTTTCATAATTTCAATCAAGAAACAGAATATATATTTGTTGAAGGTGGAAATACAAAAACAATAAATCTTGAACTAGACTTTGACAGGGATACTATCTTAATTAACAATGGAATAGAATTGATGATGTTTTCTGATGTTTCAGATGATATTTATCTAGAACCTGAAGCTGATCAATTTATTGCTGTTCAAAAATCAGCTAGTGGCAGATCTATGGGTAATCCATTAGCTCCAAGTAGAGCTAGATCACCAAGTATAACTTCAAAATCTTCTAGTGTTACAAGTAGCAAAAATCAATTTACTGGTGGTTATGGCTCCACGAATAATGAAGTATTAGAAGCAGGTCAGCTGACATCTGGTGAAGTGAATGATTTTAGGAAGTGGGAAATGTGGTCTGACATTGCGAAAGATCAACTTAGTTCTTATATAGATGATTGGAGGATAGAACCAACGAATAGATATACAGTACAGTTGACTTCACTAGATAACAGACCGATAATAGATGCAAAAGTAAACCTAATCAACCAAGTAGGCAAAGTTATCTGGTCAGCAAGAAGTGACAACACCGGTAAAGCTGAGCTTTGGGCAGATGCTTATAGCGAAATAGACGATGATACAAGTGGACTGTCAGTAGAAGTATTCTACAAAAGAAAGAGAAAATATGAGCAAAATATCTCTTCACTCAAAGATGGTATCAACTTCATTCAAGTCGATGAATACTGCTCACTTCCGAACAAGGTAGATATACTATTTGCTATGGATACCACTGGTTCTATGAGTGATGAGATAGATTATCTGAAAACTGAGTTGTTGGATATTATTGGGAAGTTAGAGAAATCAAACAATGAAATAGATTTACGTATTGGCTCACTTTTCTATCGTGATTATGACTACTCGTTTAGTGAGCTTTTGACAACTCATGACTTGATTAACGATATTTCTTCAGTTAATGAATTTATCAATTCTGAAAAAGCAATAAGTGGTAACAGCATTCCCGAAGCAGTAGATGTAGCGCTTAGCTCTGCAGTGAATGAATTCACTTGATCCGATGATGCAATTGCTCGAATTATGTTCTTGATTTTAGACGCTCCCCCGCATAGAGATGCAGCTACTATGAGAAGATTCACGGAGTTAACTGCAAAGGCAGCTGAAATGGGTATTAGAATAATACCACTTACTGCCAGCGGAATAGACAAAAGCACAGAGTACCTAATGCGGTCATTGGCATTGCTCACCAACGGCACTTATGTATTCCTAACTGATGACAGCGGGATTGGCAACAGCCACATAGAGCCGACAACTGATAGCTACGATGTAGAAATGATGAACGAAGTGATAGTTAGAATCATCAACCAATTCATCGATGTTCCCAAATGTGATAGCGATGAAATAGAATATGCTAATAAAATAGAAGACAAGATATACAACAAAGAAGAAACTATAAATCAAGATATTTCTGATTTTATCAGGGTATATCCTAACCCAACTGATGGACCACTGACACTATCATTACAAGAGGAATATGACAACCTATTTGTGGTGGATATGAATGGTAAAATATTATTCAAAGTCGAAGCAGCCGAAGGCGACATACAAGTTAATCTTTCTAGTTTCCCAAGTGGTGTATACTTTTTAAAATACAGCAAAGATGGAGTTTGGGGTAGCACTCAGCTGCAATTGATTAGGTGAGAAACAAAAAAAGCAACTTAGGTTTATATACTTAAGTTGCTTTTATAAATTATTTATGTTTAGAATTTCTACTGTATTCCGTGCATCCACTTTTTCAGGGTTGGAACTAATGCAAGCAATATTAGCGCTGCGGCACCAACAACTACTACACCCCACAATAAATAAGTGTCTGAGTAAGTAGAAAGTGTTTCTAATATAGGAGCTGCTTCTTCGCCGCCACCGTGGTCAACAGCTGTTAGCTCACCAATCAGTCCAGCCATTTTGTTTGCTAGTGCAATAGACAAGAACCATGCACCCATGACAAAACCGACTGCTTTCTTCGGTGATAACTTTGTAATCATAGACAATCCAACAGGAGATAAACTAAGCTCACCAGTTGTGTGGAATAAGTAAGTTAGTACTATGAAAATCACAGGAACTAATCCTTCAGTAGAGAAGAACTTAGCACCCAGAACCAACACACCAAAACCTAAAGCAAGTTGAGAAAGACCCAATACGAATTTCATTGGGGTTGATGGCTCATTGCCCTTGTTTCTTAGCTTTATCCACATAATGGAGAAAACTGGCGCCAAAACCATAATGAAAAATGCGTTAAGGAATTGGAATATGGAGGCGGGAACCTCTGATCCCATAATCACTCTATCAATATTTCGTGCTGTGAATAGCGTTAGTGAACCACCTGCCTGCTCAAACAGAGCCCAGAACATAGAGTGGAATAAGAATAGCACAACCACTACTTGTAGTCGTTGTTTTTTCTCAATGGTGTCTTCATTTTGTGCCATCACGAATAGATAGCCAAGCACACCCACACTCATAGCAATTAGAATCCAAGTTAATATGTCACTCAATTTAAGGAACTGAGCACTAATTGGAATAAATGCTAATGTAGCAATATATGTTATAATCTGGTTTCGTTTTAACTTGGAATCAGTAATCTTTGTAAAGTTCTCTGCTTCCCTCTTCATTACTAATTCACGCTGCTCTTTTGGGCCACTAAGTAGAACAATATCTTCTTGTTCATCTATCTCAGGAAAATCTTCCAAAGAGCTAGGGTTTATACCCTTCTTACCAAGGAACTTGTCACCTGCAAACCAAAACACAATAAGACCAAGCATCATACCGATACCAGCCAGACCGAAGCCATAGTGCCAGCTAATTTGCTCGCCTACGTAACCACAAGTTACAGTTGACAGCAATGCACCAATGTTCACACCCATATAGAATATGGTAAATGCACCATCTTTACGGCTATCGTTAGCACCGTAGTAGTTACCAAGTAGAGATGAGATATTAGGTTTGAAAAATCCATTTCCAATAATAATAAATGCAAGCGAAAGGAAAAACAGCTGCATATTACCAGAGAAATACATCCCCTCCAATGCAAGAGCAAAGTGTCCAGCCATCATCAGTATTCCACCAAAAATAATCGCCTTCCTAAATCCCAAAATCTTATCTGCAATAATACCACCGACTACTGGGAAAAGGTAAACCATAGCCGTATATGAGCCATATATACCCAGTGCTGTACTGTCTGCTTCGGCACTACTCATTTCAGCGAACAAAACCTTTACCATATATAATATGAGGAGTGTACGCATTCCGTAGTAACTGAATCGTTCCCACATTTCAGCAAAGAACAATATAAATAATGCCTTTGGGTGTAGCTTTCTGTTGTTGTATATAATTATTGGTACCCAAACCAATACGAACAACCAAGCTACAATAAGTATAATTAAACTTAAATCCATAATTTCAATTTCTTAGTTTATAATTCATTATCAGCTAATTCATAACCTTCTGACTCATGTGGATTTTCAAATTGTTTATCCTCCGCACCATGTGCAAGTCTCTTCAATGGTTTTAGCAATGCTATAACCAATAAACCAACTGCAGTACAGAAAATAGCTATACCAGTGAAAATTTCTAACTCACCAGCTGATTGTGACCACTCACCAACCATACCAGCAACTTTGTTACCAACACCTGTAGCAGCAAAGTAAGCACCCATCATTAGCGATGCATACTTTAGTGGTGCCAATTTAGTTATATATGAAAGTGCAACAGGCGAAGCACAAAGCTCACCTACTGTGTGGAATAGATATGCCAACACCAACCAATACATAGCTGAAGAACCTTCTGCTTGGAATTCCAAAGAAGCTGCAGACATAAATAAGAAACCCCATCCCATTATGATAACACCAATTGCCATCTTGAAAAGTGATGAAGACTCTTTTCCTTTTTGCTTCCAATTATACCAGAATGCCGCAATAGGCACACCCAATGTAATAATAAAGAATGCATTGACAGATTGGAACCAAGAAGCCGGGACAGTAAAGTCCATAAATGCTAAGTATAAATCAGTTTTTTGTGCAGTGTAAATATTCATTAGTCCACCAGCTTGCTCAAAAGCACCCCAGAAGACAACAATAAGAGCAAATGAAATCATCATAACTTTCATTCTGTCTTTTTCGACTGTAGAAAGAGGTCGTTTCTTAGCTTCCATTTCTGCTTCAGTCATATCTTTAGTTGCTTCACCAACACCTGTTAGATACTTTTGACCTGCCATAAACACTGCTTGTCCGAGTAACATACCGATACCAGCAAGACCAAAGCCATAGTGCCAACCAATAGTTTCACCTACGTAGCCAACAATAAGAGCTGACAAGAATGCACCAACATTAATACCAATATAAAAGATAGTGAATCCCTTATCTCTTCTGTCATCACCTGGAGGATAAAGACCCCCAACCATAGTAGAGATGTTAGGTTTCAAACCTCCAACACCTAATATAATAAGTCCCAAACCAGAATAAAATGCCCAAAGTGCTTCGACTGCAAGAATACCGTGTCCGGCACAAAGCAACAATCCACCTATTAGAACAGTTTTCTTTTGCCCCCAATACTTATCAGCTATCCAACCACCAGCTATTGACATTATATAAACCAATGCTGTGTACCAACCATAAAGATAGATAGCTTCAGACTCGGTCCAACCAAAACCTGGGTTGTCACTTGATACTGTACTAATCATAAATAGTACTAATATTGCACGCATACCGTAGTAGCTAAATCGCTCCCACAGCTCCGTGAAAAATAGGACGTACAGACCCGCTGGATGCCCCCAAATTTCCTTTCTTTGTTCCATTATAAATCCTTATTATATATTTTGAAATGTTTTCTAGATTAATATTCGGCAATAGATAACAGCAATAGTTAATAACAAAATTGCTACACCGAATTTAGACAAGTGATAATATAAAAAAAATCTACCACTTACATTATGAATAAGTATAATTTTTCTATTTTTCGATTCTAATAACTATAGCTCTATTGAGCATACGTCCGTATGGATGTTCATTAGAAAATAGATAACCTTCAGGATAGACAATCTTCACTTCGCCTTTGCCAGCTCCAATTATATTTTTAGCAGAATTAGCTCTTCTCTCTGCTAGTGCTTGGTTGTACTCTTTGTTACCAAGGTTATCTGTAGATGCATAGACAATAACATTTCTGCCCTCTTTAACGGCTTGCTTAGCCATTGTAAGTACCTTATCGTCAATAGATCTAAGTTGTGATTCATCGAAGTCTGTATATGCTAATATGTGTTGCTCAAGTACTTTATTTACTTCTTCTAAAGTGTTGAGTGATTCAACTACTTTTTCAACTTTTGGTTTAAGTGTAAATTCTACTTTATCAGAAGCATATATACCAGAAATTTCTGCACTAGATATGTACTCAATCTTAGCAGTTCCATTTGATTTCAAGACTTCTGATATTTTACCATCCAATTCAAACTCAAAATTTTTGCCCTGAGTTTCAATTGCCTCACCATCTAAGTAAAGGTTCGCCTCTTGATAAAAATCATCTCTATCTGAATCAACTTCAACTTTCGGTATAAAGCGCTTGCTCTCAAGTTCAACTCTACTGTCAATTTCATAAATACTCTTAATAAGCTCGGAATTGTCTGACAAGTTTAGCTCTACTTTTCTTAACTCTTCTTTCAGTTCAGAATACTTAAAGTCATTATTATTCACAATAGTCCTTTCCGACACTTTTGACAAATCAACACCAAATTCGCTTAGCTTTGATTTGATTTTTTCTATCCGTTTTTTAGGTAGAGAATTGTCCTCATCTTCCAATTGATATGATATTATATCCAAAGAAAGTGATTCGTCTTTTTTCATCTTTTTTGCTACAGCTAATATCATCTCAGTCTGAACATCGAAGTCATTTTGTGTAAATGAACTAATGTTGTAGTTCTTATATTCTACATCAGCACTATCAAAAAACACAACAGTTTTAAGTGCATATTCGTGTTTCGATTCATAGATATTAGCAGAAACAAAATATTCTGAGTCGTTTTCAATCAAATTATTTCTGTCGTCGTACATTTTCATTTCTACTTCTATACGAGGTGGTGCTGGAGGTGCTACAGTGTCTGGTAAGACTTCAGCTGGTGGAGGTGGAGGTGGCGGTATTGTCTTGGTGTCTTCCTCAGTGAAGTGGTAAACAATAGAAATGCCTCCACTTAATTGACTTATATTCAAATCATCGTCTGTCAATAATGAACCAGGTATGAAGTTAAATGTAAATTCTGGTCTAATAGTCCAATTATCAAAAGAATAAACATCGTATCGTAAGCCTGCTAACAAAGAAAAAATCATCGAATTAGCTTCAGTGATAGTACCTTCGCTTATATTTATTTCCCTCTCCACGTTAGAAAAAGTGAAATCTGATGGGGAAAGTGCAATCTCATCTTGTGAAAACTCAGAAGTTGTAACAAACCCTAACCCTACACCAATACCAAATGAAAGTTCATCAATAATCTTAGTGTAAATAGAATTCTCTAAAGTAATTGCATTTATTGTTGGGTCTAATTGATGCTCAACAAGAATCTCATCCTTATCAAACTCTCTAATCAAATACCCTCTAAATCTTTCTTCATTATAGCTACTACTCAAATCATTATACCTTAGTCCTAAGCTATAAGTGGCAGGTAAATCCAAAAATAATTCCCCTAAATAAAAGTCAGCACCAAGACCAAAGTTTGGAGTTAACATATTACCACCAGTAAATTCATCGCAGCAGTTTTCAAAACCTGAAAATCCCTTTATGTCTGTTGAATGCATGTTATAATTAAGACCTAGATTTAAATAAACCGAGGTACCAGTTCTATCACCAGCATTCAAAGAAGTAATTATTAAGATTAGAGTTATTAGGTATTTTATCATATTACTTGACTATTATCATATTTTTTGAACTTAGAGTTTTACCATCTTTCAGAGAAATAATATAGTTCCCCGAATCAAACCTACTAACATCTAATTTTAATAGATTAGTTCCCGAATTCAACTCCATACTCTCTTCTTTTATTACTTTTCCAGTGCTTGAGCTTATTACTAAAGTATATAGCTTTTGTTTATCAGAGTAAATCTGAACATTAGCATAATTGCTAGATGGATTAGGACTAATTGCCTCAATAGCGGAGCTAGTATGGTTGATTATCTGGTCATTACAGGTTAATAGAAGGGTAAATAACCCAGAGCTAGTTTTAACATTGGTAGATTCACCCCATAGATTAGAATTATCTACATCTATAAGCATAGTGGAAGTTGAATCATTACTAAGACCAGGGTAACCAATTATTTTCGCTAAGGTACCACTAGGTGGGAAATCCCCATTCACTGTAAGTCTCATTTCTCTTCTTCCATTCACAATACCTAAATTTTCTATCTCAGCTTCACCATATTCAGACTCTGCATACTCGGGAATAAACAATTTGCTATCAATAGTAACTATAGCTTCAAAATTTCTAACTCCTTTGTAAGAAGCATTTTCAATAGCTTCATAGTAAAGTGAAATAGAAGTAGTATCTAGTGGGTCTGCTTCCGTATCATTGATAGTTAAATCTGCCTCAGCATTATAATCTAATATTTTAATTCTACTCTCAGTCAAACAAGGAATCGCATCTATTTTCAAGTCAGCTTCAACACCCATATCACTGCCTATCCATTCTATTTCTACAGTTCTAGTTTCATCTGGTTGAATGAAGAATGGGACATTGGTGTTTAATTGAAAGTCCGTTAGTGGAAATAGATTTAACCCAGTTATCTCTACTACATCTTGTCCAATATTCTTTATTGTTAGCTCTCTTATTCTTTGCTCAGGTATAAATGGTAAAGTTGTATGACTAAGTTCAACAAATGTTCCTATACCAATTACTTTGAGCATAGCTCCATTGGTATATTTATCTTGATTATTATGTTTTACCTTATATTCAGAAATAATCTCACCCAATTTATCAGGTGATGCAGAAACTGTAGCTGTCAAAATTTCGCCACTCTGTAGCAATGTATCTCTACTATATTCTGAAAAGTTAAAAACATGATTAGAATCAACTTCAAACTCATTAAAAAGATAAGGTACTGGATCTTCATTTCTAAATATTTCTAATGTTAAGTAATTTCTATCACCTATACATACTTCACCAAAGTCTATAGGGTTATTCGCAAAACTAAGTGTTCTGTCAAGTCCATTTCCTTCTAAGTAAACTGAATACTCTATACTACATGAAGCAATTATTAAACTATCACTTACAGTACTTGTATCTTTGGGGTTGAAGTTTATAGTGATATCTATACACTCACCTGGTAAAAGTGTATCTGGCAGAGAGTAATTCTCTAATGCGAAATGAATATTATCTCTGAAATAAGCATCATCAATAAACAGTGGTACTTCACCTATATTACAAAACTCTGTGCTAAAGTTATGCTCTGTCTCATTGAAGATATAACCATCACCAAAACCAAACGGTTCAATTTCAGCAATCGGATTTACAATTCTAAACACTTCATCAGAAACATCTGATTCCGGAAAAGTGAAGAAATATTGCTTGAACTTAGTTCCAAAATTTCCGACACTAGCAACTAAGAATGAGTTGTTATCTTTAGAGTAAGCTAAATCTGACATCTGAGTAGGAAAAGCTTCTATAACACCAGATTCTGAGCCTACTACTAAATCGTAAATATTGATTTGATTTTGAAATTGATACGCAAATACTGCCATATTTCCTGTTGGGCTAAAGCCTACATCAACAGGCGATGAGCCACTTATATTTACTGAAGTAACAATATTTTTAGACTCCAAGTCCCATATCATTGTATTGGTCCTTCCTGAGTTTGCACCTTGTACAGAACTAAGTCCAACTAATTTACCGTCAGGAGACATACTTAATTTGTCAATTATAGTAGTTCTGTAAAAAGTAATAGAGTCCTGAATCCTATAATCATTCTTGGACAAAATTAGTACTTCACTATCTAAACCACTCACAGCTAAAATAGTACTATCATTCGAAATACCTAAATCTGTTATAGGTTGATCAAATATTATATCATTCTTGGCTGTAATTGTTTGACTGTCAAACACTCTGAAGAAGTTTCCAAAGCCAGGTGTTACTATGAATTCACCCTTATCAATAAGAGCATATACCTCTTCAGTTATAAAATCTGTGATTCCTACTTTTTGAACGGGATTGGTATTACCTACATCAAATACTGCTAATGTGTCTCTGCTACCTACTGAGTATAATGCCACAAATTTATCATCAGATATGTATTTTACCGACTTGGGTAATTGTCTAATCTCTCGTGAATTTAAATTATATTCAATACTTGCACCACTAAGATTAGTCAGGTCCCATTCGTTTAAAGAATTTATTGAAAATGATAAAGCTTTGGTAGAATTTGGGCTATAATCAACAGAAAATACGTCCTTTGAAATACTAAATGTAAATGGATCATCTTTTGTAAACTGTTGGCTAACTCTTACCAGTGCACTGTCTGAAGTTTTAGCTGGTGGCACTTTCCATTTTAAGGTATCAGAAATTATTGAATCAATTTTAACCCAAGTTTGCCCATTATCATAGCTCAACTCAGACTTTGTTGATATATCTTTTACATTTCCTTTCCAAGCTATTATAGTATCTTGACAAGGTGTTAGTATTTCACCACCATTGGGTTCAACTACTTCTAATGTAGTTTTTGCTTCTATTTGCTTTTTATTACCTATTAATCTCAGATGTACAACAGCGCCACTGTTGTAGTGCAATGAAAATGTTGCAGACTGCGGCCCAGGCTCAAAAGGTGCGAAATAAAGTAATACTTGATGACTTGAAAAAGTCACATAAGCAGGTGGGGGTGTCGTCTCAAATTGATTCCCCCTCCATTCTACATAAAAATTTGGGTTGTCAACAGTTATCGAATCTAGTCTAATAGGATTTATTAGACCAAGTTCATCTTGTAAGTTATAAAAATATTGGCATCTAATAGCTCTAACTGTAGTGTCTCCAATTGCAGTATTGATAAAACTAACATCATGGATTTGCTCATCATTAAAGTTCTTAAATATGAATGTACCGATTTTCTTTTCAATACCTTCTATTAAAACTGGGGTTGCACCGGTTGACTTTTCATGAGTCATTATAACTGTGCTCGAATAACTTTCTTCCCCAATATACTTGTGGTCTGGGTACCAAGATATTTGCTGCCATCCTCCAACTATTGGACCGACAGTATAATTTCTGTGTGCTATTGCACCTTCAACAAAAAGAAGATTTCTTTGATTTACCTCAATTTGTTCTGAATTATAAGTTGCTTTAATTCTAGCTTCTACAAGGGGAAACTGGGTGTGTTCTATATCTTGAATTGCTATTGTTATTTGTGATTTAGCAATCACTGGAATAATCAATAAAATTATAATTATTATTTTCTTCACTTGCTCTTTTTTATTGATTAAACAATTTAACCTTTAGAATAGTTACAAAAATACAAAAAACCCCACACTAGTAAAAGTGTGGGGTTGTAATATTAAAGTATGTATTAGATTATTATCTAGTTACATTCAGTTGCTTAGTTTGGATAGTGTTGCCACTTCTTACTACTAATGTATAGCTACC
>Ga0222719_10000026_pt1 | contig 150785 bp, 202 predicted proteins | sample C33_34DmetaG_FD_165039 | JGI IMG/M metagenome (GOLD analysis project Ga0222719, IMG submission 165039) | Estuarine water microbial communities from San Francisco Bay, California, United States - C33_34D | ecosystem: Environmental > Aquatic > Marine > Unclassified | place: USA: California... | reverse complement strand
TGAAGTGTTTTTATCCAGAACTTCTGCATGCAGAGGGATATCGCAGTGAGGAAATGATTCCGCTGATGAAGTTTATGCCTGAAGCATACAAGAAGAACTAATGTCCACAGACATTCTCATGACAAAGGCAGGTCCAGGTGCAGGCGATATGCTTAGTTCGCTCAACTGTGCCTGTGCTTGGGCAAAACACTATGACGTGGATGTTGAACTTGAATATCACTGGAAAGAATCACAGGATTTTTTCTATCATCCAAAAGACACGGAGAAACTAGGGGAACGTGCTCATACGATTCTTCAAGATTTAAGGGGTTCTGAAAGAGTGAACCTAGTTCATGTCTGGGAATCAGATCTCTTTGAGTATCATAATTCGCATCATAATCACAGTTTGCGTAGAAAAATTAATCCGATTCGATGGATTGTTCCGAGTGATCGCGCAAAAGACATTCTGCATATAGGCAAACATCATAAAGATCGCTTGGTTCCTTTTAGCATTAGTTCTGGGAGTGCAGAATGGGAATTTAAAGAGTCTGGAGAAACAAAGAAGAAAATTGTTGTGTGGAGTTGGGAGAAAAACAGAGAATCTCCTCAAGAAATGAAAATCGTTAATATTGATTGGGGACTGTTTATTCACAATGATCTTCCATTGATGTTTCCTGATTATGAGATAGTCGAACTCACCTATAGGGACTCCTACAGAAAAGCATACTCAGAGATAAAGGATTGTTCTTTTTGTGTTGGATATGATGGTATGTGGCATGTAATTCCTAGAAACTTTGGCAAGTTATTTGTCTGTATAACAGGCAACAACTATCATTGCATCAGACACACTAATCCAGGTTCAGCAGCATTTGTGCTTCCAGGGCAGTTCTATGGATTTCTAAACTCAATGGCAGAATCTCCAGAGAAGATGAAGAAAGAGATAAACTACACAAAATTATACCACACAAAAAGAATGGAATGGTATGGAACTCTTAACGGATAACATTTGCGTCTGGGAAAATGCCGTATCAGAAGAGTGGTGTGCCAACCTGATCAAAATTATTGACAACAAAATAGAAAAGGCGATCGAAGGCGGAGGGACTCCTGAAAAAGACGTTGAGGGTATAAGCATCAGAGACAATCAAAAGAGGAATGATGTAAGTCTGGTCATGCATCGGTTTTCTTCTCTTAGAAAGTATCAACAGGATATTCATAATAGATTACATGATGCGCTGATTGATATGCGTAAGCATTATACTAAATGCGGTGTTCCTAGATGGAGAGATCTAGAATTTCTAGAGTGCAAAATACAAAGAACTCCTCCAGAAGGAGGGTTTTGTCAGTGGCACTATGAACAAGGAGCAGACTCGCATACGAGCAGACGCTGGGGTGTTTGGATGATCTATCTAAACACTGTAGAGAGAGGTGGTAAAACAAATTTTGCGAATCAAAATATCTCTGTAAAACCAGAAGCAGGAAAGATGGTGATCTGGCCAGCATGTTATACGCACCCACACAGATCAGCACCAGACCTGAAGGAATACAAGTACATCGTGACAGGATGGTTGATATATCACGGCAAGGACGATCATTCAGATAATGATCCAACAAAAATAAATGAAACTTGAACGTGTAGTCATGGAAGTAATCGGTGGGTGTAATTACACCTGCCAGATGTGTCCGCAGACTATTCCAGGAAGAGGCAAGGAATGGACGCGCAAGATGCCTCTGTCTCAATTTGAGGATATTCTTGATCAGATCATTCCAAAGTACGGGACTCCTCAAATTAATCTTGAGGGTTCGGGCGAACCAACGCTCGCTAAAGATCTCGACAAATATATCGAGGCAGTCAAGAAACGTGGTTGCAAAGCATACATGTACACCAATGGGTATTTCCTTCATGGCGACTACATGAAGCGAGTCGTTGACGCAGGAATAGATTTCATTCGAGTTAGCGTCATTGGTTATGATCCAATCTCTTATCTTGAATGGATGGACGTTGACAATTTCTTTTCTGTTCGTTTTAACGTCATTGATCTACAGGATTATATTCGTCGAACTGGGTCGAGCTGTGAAGTTAGTTCCTATCATTTGATTACAAATAACTCTCAAACAAACTTTGAGATAAACGAGTACAAAGACAATTTCATTCGACATACGCACACCAAAGCATATATCTGGAAGATGCATAACTGGTCAGGCAATTATGAAATTGGAAAGAATGCTAGGATTCCTATTAATCGCAAAACCTGCGGGAGACCATTTGGTCCAGAGTTAACAGTTCGTGCTGGCGGTAATGGTAAGTTGGGGGCAGTCACTCCTTGTTGTCAAACACTTGGTCCGCCAAACGAAGCAAAGTCTGTTCTTGGCCACTTTGAAGATCAGACGTTTGAAGAAATCTTCTGGGGCGAAAAGTATCAGGGGTTGCGAAAAGCACACGAGGAGGAGCGTTTTGACGATATTGAATATTGTAAAGACTGCGACTTTCTCTATGATAATCCCGAAGTGTTGGTGTGGTCAAATGACCCCAGTGCTCGGACAAAGCATATGCTCGGTACAGAGTTTTCTCTAAACGATCGTATCATTGCCTCTACTGTATAAAGGAGAATTGAAATGGCAAATCACGTAAACTCATACATCTGCATCAGGCAGATTTCAGAAGAAGGACAGAAAGTCTGGAACGAAATCGTAAGTCGGATTCAGGAATTTGAACCACTCTACGGCGAATATCATCTTGGACACCTTTGGGTTGATGACATTGAAGAGATCGATCGATCTTGGATGTGCGAAAAGGTTGGTGCCAAGTGGGCATATGGTAGTGATATGGATGAGGGTGGTATGCGAATCCAGTCTGCTTGGAGTGCCTGTTTTGAATTTGTTGAAGAGGTAGTGCGCAGGATTGCCGAAGTTGACGATTCAATCTTGATCGCGTACACCTATGAAGACGAGATGCCGAACTTTATCGGTGCTGCTGTCTTCAACAACGAAGGGCAACTTGACGGTGAAGAACTCGATGACGGTGAAATTATTGAGACTCTGAAAGAAAAAGACGAAGAACTTGCTGGACTCTGGGACGAGGACGAAGGTTGGTGGACTGATGACGGAGAACTTTATTACGAGTTGCTCTGGGATTTTATCTCCGACTGGCAAGAAGAAGTGTTTTCGAGCATCGTTGCATGAACCTAACCGTCGTCGAAGAAAACTTCTTAGACGAAGAAGAACTTTCTGAAATACAAGAGAGTGTTCTGGGGTTAATCCCTAGTCATGGATTCCCCAAATATCTTGGCGACCCAAGAGCACTCAATGTACCCAGAATGCTCTACATGAGTCACAACGACCTGAAGAAATACGAAAAGTCCAACAAAAGATCTAGATCTGTAATGATTCAAAATTTTGATTGGTTGTATTTCAAATTCAAAGAGAGATTAGAGGAATATTACTCAAGACCCGTTGAGTATTCCTCAACTCTAATGTTTCCTGCGTTTCGCGTTTTTCGTGGTGAATGTGATAGTAGAGAATATCCTATGAGTTTGCTGTGTCTCCCCCCACATGTAGACATATTCCCCACCGTTGAAGAACTTCGCGGCACAACGATAGAATCTTGGGTCTGCCCGATAAACCTGCCAAAGCACCCGACTGGAATTTATTATGAAGAAGACGGGGAAGAAAAAGAACACGTCTACACAGTCGGTTCTTTAGTCCATTGGAAGGCGATGACCCCCCACAGAACTAGCGATATCGTCTGCGAGACAGGCGAATCTAGAATATCCTTCCATGCTCATGCTAGAGTAGAAGAGGGAAGAGTTACCCTGTTTTCCTAAGTTATTGATTTTATTCACTTTTTTCAAACTTGTGTTTGGACCCCATTTGCGGGATAATATCTGTAATGGTTAAGGAGAGTGATATGTCTAACTTTGTAGTGAATACCCCTGTGAGCGCGTACCCTTGTCAAGTGGAGTTCGACCGATACTTCCTGAGCGGAACTCTCGAAGGCACCACCCAAACTGACAAGATGGGTTTCATGTCATGGGACGATGCCTGCACTTGGGCGGGACTCGCGACTCAGAATGTGGACGTGGATTACGTGGTGCTTGAAATGCGTGATCTGAAGACTGGTAACAAGGAGAACTTCTAATGACCGATCAAATGAATGAAGCACTGGATAACCTCGTAGACTGGATCGTTGACGACTATGCTCGTCGTGCGCGACCTAATCCAGAGGACAGAAGTCAAGTTGACCTGTTCCACGCTGGCATCGACTTTGAAGAAGGGCGAAAGTACATCAAGGTGACCAAGAAGTTGGGCAACCAAACGATGGTTTGGGGTTTCATCGTCAAGGAAGACGAACCAGAGAAGGATGGCAAGGCGAACTTCAAGGCAGGAGATATTCTCAAGCCAGCAGGTTGGTCGGCACCAGCGCGCAACAAACCGCGTGGCAACATCCTTCAGGGTGACTTCTCATGGGTACGCTGGACTGGTCCAGAGTACCTGTAATGAAGAAGAAGGAGTATTACAAAGACCTTTTACTCTTGGGGTATGGGATAATCGCCTATGCCCTATTTTGCTCTGAAATACAATTCCCAGAACGCTCGCCAAAAAAGGAGTGTTCTGCGATATTGGTTAATGCCCCCTATCACATGAGGTGTGTTGAATGAAATTTTTGTATTTTGATTCTGCTTTCAGCAAAGAAAAAATAGTTGACTTTGCACCATCAGATAGTATAGAATATCCTAATTCTATTGTGGCGATCAAGGAAGGTCCGTTGTATATTGACGGAAAGTCTTTTAAGTCTGCGTTGATGGTTGATGACAACGATGTCCCGAAAATTTATTATATTTGGAACAATAGGAAACAAAAACCTATTGGACAAACTTTTAAGGAATCTGCATAATGCAAATGCTACGTGAAAAAACCGATTGGGCAAAAGCGAAGCACCGAGTGACCAACATGGATTACTTGTTGCAGGAAGACGGTCGCTTGATCGCAATTCGTAAGTTTGGTGATGAACATTGGCAGAAGTTCAGCGCACCCAAGCAGTTCAGCAAAAGGTGGCGGTCTTTTACCAAACTGAAAGAACCAATCCCCACCGAGTTCATCAAACCATTCACCCCAGATCCTTGGGATAATGTTTCCTACAATTCCCTCGAGGCATACATGTAATGAAAGAGTTGTATGTTCGTATTGAAAAGTGCAGCGACAGTTCTTATTGGTACGCTGATAAAATTGGTCAAGAATTTCTAATCCGTAACATCGGAAATACAGAGATGTATGTTTCGACAATGGATTCTTATAACACTGGCAATTATGTCCAGAACAAAGACGGCACGATCATAGAAGGAACCCCGAGTGATGCCTAGAGTAAAGAAGAAAGTAATTCCGCCCCCAGTTGATGTTCCAGGACGTAAGGTTTCTTGGTACCCCCCGAATTCTCCTTCGGATAAGTTGTATGGCGAAGTTGTCCATGTTGAATTGCGACCCTTTCCTCATCCTAAATATTACCGCATCCTGAAGACTTTTATCCACGTGATGATTCCCGATGGGAGAACCTTTGTAATGTCTGGCGAAGTCGAGGATCTTAAAAAGATCGGAATGATCGCGGAGACTACAAGCGAGGATTAATGTTCTGGGTAACACTCTTAACTTCCCTGTCGATTGCTGGGGTTGCGGCATGGTATTCTATTGTCGGACTCATGGCAATCTTTGCAGGTGCAGCAGTACCTATTGCCATAATGGGTGGAGTGCTGGAAGTCGGTAAACTTGTAACTGCCTCTTGGTTGCATTCTAACTGGAAAGGGTTACAACTTTGGTTGAAAGTTTATCTAACGAGCGCAGTGGTTGTGCTTATGTTCATCACTTCGCTAGGAATCTTTGGGTATCTTTCCAAAGCACACCTTGAACACTCAGTATCAGTAGGAGGAAACAATGCGCTTCAAATCCAGAACTTGGAAAGGCGAATTGCGAATCAGCAACGTGTTATCACAGATGCAGAGAGCGTCCTTTCTCAACTTGACGAATCAGTACAGACACTTATCGATTATGATCGAATCAGGGGGAAGGATGGTGCGATCGCGGTCCGCGAGGCGCAAAGAGGAGAGAGGGAAAGTCTTAACTCGCAGATCGATAATGCGATCCAATCTATCGAAGAAATACAAGATGCACTCGCTCCGCTCAAGCAAGAACAGTTATCTATTGAGGTGGAAGTTGGACCCCTAAAATATATCGCGGAACTGATCTACGGCGATGAAGCACAAGACTACTTTGATGAGGCGGTCAGGTTTGTTATTATCCTATTGATCTTTGTATTTGATCCACTTGCAATTGCCTTGCTTCTGGTCTCAACTCGAGACTTAAACAAAAAGAAACTCTCTAAAATGTTTTACGATGACGGCAACCTCAAAGTTGATCCGAGCAGGGTTATGGACGTTGACGAAATAATACCTAAAGAACAACCAATAGTTGACGAACCATTACGAAAATCGTTCCCAGATAAACCGAGCGCAGTAGATGACGCTGCCAATGTCATGAGCAAATACGAAGAGATTGAAGACCTTCCACCCGAAGAGGAGATGGAAGATATGGAAGTGATCGACGATGGGCATGGCATTGCCTTGGAAGAAGATCCAACTGAACCTATAAGGAACAACCCTTGGTTAAGCACTAGAGGTTAATTTATATTATGAACATATTTCCTGTACAAAAATCTCCTATTGCGTCAGCAATGGAACACGTCGACAAGCACGTGGTCAAGATGAACGTAGAGTATCCCCAACTCCTTTCTACTGCTCACCGTGTCATTGACGGTGAAGAATACATAGGCAGAGGAAGACGCGGGCAGCGAGTCAAACGTTGGCGACTTGAAGGTGACGATGAAGACCTGATCTATAAGGCGTGTCACGTAAGTCATCCATCTGCTATCTGGTGTCGCGAGAACGTCGAGCAGTACATGTGGTTGTACGAACTCTGGGTTGCTCTCGGCGAAGAGTATACATACAGATATGGCAAAGTGCATACGTGCCACCAGAAGTTGGCAGAGAGACTGGCAACTCCTCCTAGAGGACTGAAGTCAGGTAAGTTTAAAATGCCATATGTTGCCATGAAGCAGTTCCCGCACTGCATTGTAAAAGATAATGATGGCGAAGTCGACGTTGTCGAGTCTTATCGAAACTTCTACAAAGAAGATAAGGCAAGTTTCGCTGTTTGGTCAAAACGACCCACTCCTGAATGGTGGGCAACTCAAGGAGCATAAGGTGTCTGAATATCGTAAGGGTAACACTCGTATGTTTAATATTCGAGTCCCTGAGTACCTTCATGGTCAATTCAAGAAAAAAGCACAAGAGATGGATGTTACTATGGCAAACTTGTTAATTGGGTATATGGAACGAGTTGTCAATGGTGAAGAAGAGGCAATAATCAAAACCAAAGATAACGTTGAATTTGACCCGTTATCAGATATTAGAAACCAATACAAACATGGCGAAGATTTCTAATGACTTTCTCTGGCAAGAAAGAAAAGATTGGTCTATTCCATGTCCCTATATTTAAAAGGTCTCTAGATTTAGACCATAAACAGATTGAGTCGTATGTAAGAAATAAATTAAAAAACATAGAATCATACACCACATACTATGACAATAAGTATAATAAAGAAGTGGTGGAAGGTATGCCGTTCAGGAAAGAATTTGAATCAGCGGCAAAACATATGGCACTGGAATGGTTGAGAATGCGAGATGCTCCTGTTGAAAAATTTGAAAACTATGACGTGTACTACTGGTTTTCTGTATACACCACAGGAGAAAGTCATTGCCTGCACCAACATCCTGGCGCAGCAGTAGCAGGAACATATTACCCATACGCTGATTCAGATTCAACCCCAATAAGGTTCAGGAACCCAGCATTGAATACCATTATGATGTCGGAACCGTATGCTCCCCCCAACTTGACGCGATATGAACACCAACCAGAAACTGGAGACATTTTAGTTTGGCCACCTTGGTTAGAACATTCAATAGCAGTTCAAAAGAAAATACCGTATTCGCGGTCTAGGATAGCAATTTCTTTTAACTTTGGAAGACCAGTCTCTAGATGAAAAACGAACTCAATATTGAAGAACGGAAACAAAAAGACGGATCAACCATCTGGAGTTTCACCGGAGACAAAACTCCGATCAGAGCAGTTCTGTGTTTGTTGACACAAGGCGATGCTTTTGCCATTAATGAAAAGGGGACCGAACTCACTGTGCAAAGTCGACAACTATGCAAGGAAGATTTATTTTGTATAATCGATATGCTCGACATATATCCATTCTACCTCACGTAAGTTATTGATTCTATTAGGATTTTTCAGGGTTGTCTTTTGACTGAGTTTAGGGCATAATAGGTGTTCTGGTTGAGGAGAACGCCTAATGATTACAGTAGTAGACAACACCCTAACCGCGATTAAAAGCGAGATCAAGAGACTCAGAGCACTAGGTTATAAAGTAACCGAAGTAGAAATAGATTTTGGACTTATAGTTTACGAGGAAGGGGGGGTATAATGCCAGTCTACGGTTCAATGCGTCACGATTTCTCTGGTCGCAAGATCAAGAAAAAGAAAGCGAAAGGTGAAACGTTCAAGAAATATACACCCCCACCTTTTACTCCGATGCAGTCCAGTCCTGCACCGTATCGCCGCGATGAAGGTGTTGTGTATAAGTCTGCTGACAGCGCAGGCAGTGGCGTGTGTGCTGCCCCAGAGAAGAAACAATACACTGGCACTTTGGTGAAAGGTATTGGCACCATGCACAAGTCAAACGCTGTGCCGATTATTGACGAACAGCAAATGAAAGATATCGCTACAATGCGGAGAAACTAGTGAAGACTAAACTGACCAATGCTTATATGGAGACAGCAGAATCTTTTGCCAATTGCTCTACGGCGAAACGGTTGAAGGTTGGCGCGATTATTGTTGATCCAAAAACTGGCGCGATCATTTCTGTTGGATACAACGGAACACTTCCAGGCGAGGACAATTGTTGCGAAGAGCACGATGCTCAGGGCAACATTATGTGGACCAAAGAAGAGGTATTGCACGCTGAAGAAAACGCAATTGCCAAACTTGCGAGATCAAACTGCTCTGCTGAAGGTGCATTGATGTTTGTGACCCATTCTCCTTGCGTTAAGTGCGCGAGGATGATCGTTGCCAGTGGAATCAAGAAGGTTTATTATGGTGAGAAGTTTACAGGGCACATTGAGAGCGGCATACCTTTATTGGAAAGAAACAAGGTTATCACGCACCACGTTGATCCTGAATGGACTCTGCGCGGAACCAGAGGGCAAAAATCAGGATAGTATTATGAACAAGACATTCAATTTAAATTTGGTAGATTTGCCAAAGATCAAACGTGTTAATGTAGAGGGCAAACGCCACTATGTGATGGAGGATGGAACGGCATCAATTCCCTACCCTTCCGTCACTACCATTCTGAGTTCTTGTAAGAAAACCAAACGAGCATTGTTTGAATGGCAGAAAAGAGTAGGAAAAGAAACTGCGCAGAAGATATCCACGCAGGCATCTACTCGAGGCACGTCAGTTCACCAACTGATCGAGGATTATTGCCTGAACAAGGAGAGGGGAGAAGGCAAAGTGATGCCCAATGCTCTCGAGATGTTCTTTCTTTTGAAGCAAGTCGCCGATAAACGGATTGACAATATTCGAGTGGTAGAAGGTCTCATGTATTCGAATCATCTGCGTGCAGCAGGCACTGTTGACATGATTGCCGAGTTCGACGGTATTCTTTCTGTGATTGACTGGAAAACTTCCGCAAAGCGAAAAACCCGTTCAAGAATATATAATTACTTTAAGCAGGAATCTGCTTATGCTGTAATGTTTGAAGAGATGACAGGGCAACCAATCACGCAGTTGGTTACGGTAGTTGTCTCTCAGGAAGGAGAGTGTCAGGTGTTCATTGAGCACCGTGATGATTGGATCGGAGAGTTCATAGATTTAAGAGACCAATATGAGTTGGAATTACAGGGTATGTCATAGACCATCAGTTGTTGGTGGTGGGTTTCAAATACATGAAGTGTATTATGAAGAGGATGGCAGCATCAAATTCTATTCGGCGAATCCTATATCTGCGCATGGCGATATTTCTGAAGAACTTTATGAAGACATGTGTAAGATGATGGATGCTTTTGACAAGGATCCAATTAATCTAGATCATCAAGATTATCTGTTCAAGCAAAGGGAAAAGGTTAAGAAGAGGGAAGGGTGAGGTTACAAGGGCACGATGCAGGTTGTCCTGATTGGTCTATCGTCCACCAGATAGATGGGGTTGTAACCGAAGAGTGTGGGGCAGAATTGCCCCACGAGATTTATTTTCTAAGTTCTCTTATGTCCTCTTCATGAGACTTAGATCTTTCTTCGAGGCGACCAAGTCGTTCTCGAATTTCTGAATTGAATTCTTTAATATGACTATGATTTTCTATTATCCTTTCTTCGTTTGCTCTGTCGGATTCTCTCAGGTTATCAACCTGAAGATCGACGTAATTTGTCATGGCAAAAAATGTTGTTCCAAAGGCACCCAAGAACCCCACAATTATGGAAACGATGGTGCTGACTGGAAGTGGTTTTGAAGAACCCCTGAGAAGATGAGATTCTATCCTGTCGATGTTATCAGTAATCTGACGAATGTTTTGCTCGGTAGATTTGATTCTACCTTCGTGTGTATAAAGTTTAGTCTCGACTTCGGATATTCTTTCGTCCGTCATAAACTTTCCTCTTCTGGTGAAACGACCGAATCCATACTTATAACTAAATCACCTCACCACTTCTATTTATATAAATAATGCATATAACCGTAAGTTATTGATCTTATTAGGGTTTTTTACAGTTGTGTTTGGACCCCATTTAGGCGATAATATATCTGTTGGATAGGAGATTGTAACTATGAAACAGGCATTTTTATTAGCATTTTTGGTAGTATTTTCAGTTGGTTCCCTCGCCGAGACGCACGTCTTTAACGGGCAACCTTATGAGACCATTGAAGAGACGGACCTGAGTATTCAGGAACCCGTTGTCGTCAACGGGACTCTCTACGTTCCCCGTTCTTATCGTATGCGAAACAAACGCGACCCCAATATGGTCGAGCGTATTTTCGATTACACCGTCAAAACAGGCACACGTGAAGTCGAGTCTACGATCACCAATGCCATTGGTCGTCAGATCTACGAGGCAGGAAACAAAATGGGCGATGTTTTGGGAACTTGGTGAGGACTGAGAAATGAGATTATTATTTTCAAACAATATGCCGAAGTACATGCGAGTGTTCGCTCACTTCGCTGCTAAAGAAATCGGTCTTGATCGTCTCCGTGGAGATGTCACCATCGTCTTGAAACCCCAACTCGAAGGTAACTGTTTCGGTCTTTGTTGGGGCGACAACCGAGAAGCAGAGGTTCATATCGCAAGCAGGCAATGGGGTATGACTATTTCTAAAGAGGATAAACTCAAGACTCTTGCGCACGAACTAGTCCACGCCAAGCAATACTTGAAAAGAGAACTCCAAGCGTCTGATGTCGACGGATACGTTTCCCGTTGGCGAGGAAGGAACTTGTCTTACGACCCAAGGAACGAAAACGAAATGCCTTGGGAAAAGCAAGCATATGCGGTAGAGCAACCAATCTTTGACAAATGGTACAAGTTGACTGGGTATAAATAGATCCATATAAAAGGATCTGTAATGCCTACGTTCAAGTCAAGAGAAGAATTAAAGATACAATTGGACAAGTGCGGTTATACTGACCTTGCTGATGGCAAGACTTCAAAGACTGCTGTGGTTCAATTGCCGAAAGGGGGAGACCGAGAAGGTGTCCTCCGTCACGTTGCAGATAAACTCAAGTCATATGGTGCAAAGTATAATCCATCGGGTGGGCAATCCTCTGTTGGTCGCACCGAGTGTGCTGGTGGTTACTACGTTGAGTGTAAGATAAAAGGTGGCGGTGGTTCAGGCGCAGGTTCTGACATTACCGAACTCGCCGAATCAGCACAGTGCGTCTATCTCGCTGCCAAGTACAAGAAGGCAGGCAAGTACGATCATAAATCCCTCGCCGAGTGCAAGGCGAACTACGACGTTTCCGATACACTGAAGCGCATCAACGACAAGATCACCGACGACTGGATTGAATCTTCCAAACTCGGCGCAGAGATGATCGCGAAGAAGTTCCCAAACTCTGGTAAGAACTATGTCGCCCACCGTGGTTCGGCGTGGGTATCTGCGCTGGAGAATCACTGGAAAGACCTCAACAACGAAGCAGGCAAACCGTTCACCAACCTGAACAAGTGGTCGCCTGCTGATATGTATATCGTTTCCAGCACTGGCAAGAACATCGACCTGACCAAAGCGAAGACCCTTGTCGACCTTAACAAGATGATGCTCAAAGCATACAAGTCCAAAGACATCGTTGGTATCTCTCTGAAAAAGATGCGCGGTACTGTCCAGTTTAAAGAACTCAATATTACAACGGTGCGTAATCAGTACGAGTTTGTCAGTGCCACCACTGGTCTGCGTGGGTTTTTCCTATCTAACGACGGATACATTATGTTCAATGGCGGTAAGGCACAGTTCCGTAAGTTCGGTTCTACTTGGCAAGGAGAACTCAAGGGCAAGAACGCGAACATGGGTAAGGTTTCGGGCGGTCCAGTCGCTGGATTCGTCAAAGAGTATTTCAAGGTTGACTTCGTCCCGCAACGTGAGTTGCTGAAGCAAGACGATGCAACCATGGATCAATTCTACGAGTGGTATACTCAATGCGAAGATACTGCTGATATGGATAAGTACGAATTCTACAAAGAAGTTAAGAAGAAGGATCAAAATTGGTTCGTCTCGAAAATATTAACCGCGCAATTAATGGCGATTGTAGCAAACGCAACGAAGAAGCAAAGGAATGAATTTGTATCTGGTATGGTAAACTATGCTGCTTCCGAGTCTCAACTTTCAGGACCATATGCAAAGGTAATGTAATGGCACAGTTCAGTAAACTATTTCAGAGACTAGTCGGTAATAACAGTCATATCTATGAAGTTGTTATGTTATCCGACAAAGATGGTAATATCATCAACTCTTTTGGATCAGCATCTAATATCCCTATTGCTGCTGGCGAAGTAGACGGTTATTCTCATATCAACAAGTTCGGTTATACTGGCACAGATCAGAACGGAACTGCCACAGTTTGGGATGCAAACAACACCACTGCGATCTATCCTTATCCTGCTGCTGGAGTTGTAACGATGACTTCTACTGCTGGTGGGGATACAGGAGCAGAAGTAGAGATTCAAGGACTTGATGGGGACTATAACCAAGTTACAGAAAATGTCAATATCGGTTCGACTGGTGCGGTGACGTTTTCTCGTATCTTTCGTGCACGTATGACTAGTGTGAGCAATGCTGGTGATGTTACAATTAATCAAGGCGGTAATCTAGCAGCAAAGATTCTTACTGGAAACGGGCAGACTCTTATGGCAGTCTACACGATCCCTGCTGGCAAGACTGGATACCTGTTGAAGTTTCAGGGAAGCATGGACAAGTCAAATGCTCCAGTAAAGTTTAAGTTGTTTGCAAGACCATTTGGAAACGGTTTCAATCTGAAGGGGCAGTGGGGCACACAAGGTGGTAACTCAGTAGACTATGATTATCCTGTGCCTCTAGTATTTGCTGAAAAGACTGATCTGAGAGTAGATGTTGTAACAGGCGGCACCTGTGGTAACGGTGCAATCTTTGATTTGATATTGGTGGACAATAACTAATGGATTCTTTTTTGACACAACAATTTCTCTCTGAGCAGAAGAACACTCACATGACTCACATAGAGGATAAAGTCCTCTATGGTGGAGTTGATGGAACTCGCCAAGCAATCAATGCTTTACGTGCTCTTCGCGACATGCTTCAAGGAAAGCATAAGGGAGATATTTCTGTGAAGTGGGACGGTGCTCCTGCGATCTTTGCTGGCATCGACCCAAGAGACGGCGAGTTCTTTGTTGCCAAGAAAGGTATTTTTAACAAGAACCCAAAGGTGTATAAGACTAAAGCAGATGTTGATGCTGATACTTCTGGTGATCTAAACGTAAAACTCAATGCGGCACTCGAAGAATTACCAGCACTTGGTATTAAAGGTGTCATTCAAGGAGACTTCCTGTTTGGTCCAGGAGATATCCAAAACAAAAACATAGGAGGTGAAAAGTATGTTACTTTCCATCCTAACACGATTGTTTATGCTATTCCTTCTGGCAGTGAAGCAGCGAAACAGATTCGCCGAGCACGCATCGGCATTGTATGGCATACCACTTACAAGGGCAGTTCGTTCGAATCGATGAAAGCATCGTACGGAGTGGATGTCAGCAAATTGAAGAAGGTTAGCAAGGTTTGGTCTCAGGATGCAATGTTACGAAACGTCTCGGCGGCAACGCTATCTACAAAACAGACTGCTCTCGTGAATGAGTATCTTTCTAATGCTGGTTCGCTTTTTCAGAAGATATCTGGTTCGGTCCTCCGACAATTAGAAACACACCCAGAACTACCGCAATTGATCGAGCAATATAACAACACTTTTGTTCGTGCTGGGAGTATCATACCAGATTCTCGTCGCCACGTAATTGGACTACAGCGTTGGTTGACGGACAAGTATCAAAAGGTTATAGATGCTCGCAAAAGCGAAAAGGGAAAGGCAGCACAGAAACAGAAGAGGGACGCACTTATGTCTTTCTTCTCAAAGAAGAACACCGCTGCTCTTATAGCGATGTTTGAATTGCAACGCAATATAGTATTAGCAAAAATAATTCTTATAAATAAACTCAACGACTTGTCGAATATAGACACGTTCGTAAAAACTAGAAAAGGGTACAAGGTAACAGGACAAGAAGGTTTTGTTGCCATAGATACCATTGGTGGTGATGCGGTGAAACTAGTTGATAGGATGGAGTTTTCCTATAACAACTTTTCGCCCGATATACTTAAAGGATGGGATAAACCTACAAGGAAATAGTTGTGGCAAAGAAACCACTATCGTTCAAAGACTTTCTGGTAGTTGATTACCTTCCAGGTACTGGGGACTACATCAGTTACCAATCCAAAAAACGTCACAAGCAGCAAGGTGCTGGTTCTAACGCAGAGTATGCTTCTTATCAACCTGAAGGTGAAAAGGTTGAAGAAGCATTGTCGCACGCACAGCGTATAAAAGCGTCTATTCGAATGAGAAAAATGAAGTCCCGTATTAAGTTGGGAAGGCAGCGTGCACTTAGAAAAACGCCAGACATGTCGGTTGTAAAGAAACGTGCTAAACGTCAAGCAAGGTTACAACTCCTGAAAAAACTCACTAGGGGTGTTAGCAAAGACGACCTATCTTTTCAGAAAAGAACTGAGTTAGAAAAGCGACTAGATAAAATGAAACCTCGAATAGACAGACTCGCTCGAAAACTGATTCCTGTTGTTCGTAAAAAAGATAGAGAAAGAAAGGCGAGTAAGGCAAATAAAGAATGATTAATTCTTTCAAAAATTATCTAGTCGAAGAAGACAAGGTTGCGTATTTCACGTTTGGGAGAATGAACCCCCCAACCGTTGGTCATGAAAAACTTTTAGACAATCTTTCCAAGAAGTCGGGCAAGAACCCATACTATGTGTTTTTGTCTCAATCTCAAGATGCTAAAAAGAATCCTCTAAACTATACAGCAAAAGTAAAGCATGTGAGGAAAATGTTTCCGCGTCATGCTCGCAGCGTGTTGATAAACAAGAAGGTGCGAACTGCCTTTGATGCTGCTTCGTATCTGTTTGAACAGGGATTCAAAAGCATTGTAATGGTTGTTGGATCAGACCGAGTTAGAGAATTTGAAACTCTTCTCAACAAGTACAACGGTAAAAAGGGCAATCACGGATTCTACAACTTCAAGTCTATCTCCGTTGCTTCTGCTGGCGAGCGCGACCCAGATGCCGAAGGCGTTGAGGGTATGTCTGCTTCTAAACTTAGAGGGTATGCCGCAAGTAACGACTTTGCCAATTTTTCTCAGGGTCTTGGTTCATCTTTGAATAATAAAGATTCTAAGAAGTTGTTCCTTGACGTTCGCTCTGGCATGGGTATAAAAGAAGAATCAGAGTTTAAACGTCATGTAGAACTTGAAACGGTTTCTGAAACTCGCGAGAAGTTTGTCAAAGGTGAACTGTTTGATCTAGGAGACACCGTTGTTGTAAAAGAATCTGAAGAGGTTGGTGTAATAACTCACTTGGGTAGTAACTATGTTGTTGTCCAACTCGGCGAAAATAAAAGCGTTCGTAAATGGTTAGATGCTGTCGAAAAACTTGACGAAGCATGCTGGCAAGGTTATACCCAAAAGGGTATGAAACCTAAAGGTGGTAAAATGGTCCCTAACTGTGTGCCAGAAGAGGACAACACTAAGGTTAGGCAAGACTCTGACATCAAAGACCGTAAGGGTTCCCAACCTGCAAAGTATCACAAGGGTCTCTCTAAGGCGATGAAAAACCGTCGCGACGCGCACTTTCAGAAAAACGCGAAGAAAAGCGATAGCAATCCAAGCGCATACAAACCTGCTCCTGGAGACGCAAAAGCAAAGACCAGACCTTCAAAATATACGAAGGCATTTAAGAAGATGTATGGTGAAGAAACTGCTGCTTTCGATGCTGCTAAAGAAAAGATCAAAAAGGAAAAGCAAACGGATAAATTGAAACACGACCGTATGCTAGACCGAGCAAGACTCAAAGATACAAGAGCAAAGAATAAGGCGACCAATGTTAAAGTTTAAAAACTACTTAGAAGAGGACGCTGGATCTTCTCTGGCAAAAAAAGCAGATAAGTCAGGTATTTCTGTCGGAACTTTGCGTAAGGTTTACAATCGTGGCGTTGCTGCATGGAAGGGAGGTCATCGTCCTGGAACTACACCACAGCAGTGGGGTCATGCTCGCGTCAATGCGTTTATTGTCAAGAAAAAGAAAGGTGGTCTAAACCACGATAAGGATCTCGCGTGAGTAAGTATTCTCCGCAAAAACATGAGTGGGGAACAGATGCTTCTACCAAGCACGCAAAAGAATTGACTCCTGGAGAGGGGAAAAAGAAAATGAAAAGGTTTAAGCAGTTTTCTGAGGCAGAGTATCAGGGCAGGGAAGTAACCCTGAACAAACCAATGGCGGGAGACGTGAAGAAGTCTAAGGTCTATGTAAAAGATCCACAAACTGGTAATGTGAAGAAAGTAAACTTCGGTGACAAGAATATGAAGATAAAAAAGAGTATTCCTGCTCGACGTAAGTCTTTCCGTGCGCGTCACAATTGCGACAATCCTGGACCAAAGACCAAAGCAAGATATTGGTCATGTAAGGCGTGGTGAGAACTTGGTACGCAAAATGAAAAGAGACAAATCAAACCCTGTGGCAAAAAACCTAAATAAATATAACAAACCTGCTACGCATACAGATAGGAAAAAGGCAATGAAAAAGGGAGAGGTCAAGCATAAGAAGAGCATCTTGAAGGATGACGAGCAGCAGACCGATACTAGCAATCGTACGAATGCAGCTGCAAAGAAACCTCAAAACTATGTCGACCCAGAAACAGGCAAGACTAAAGTTCGCATGGTTCCCGTTCACAAAGATGTGCAAAACGAAAAGTTAGATCCTTCTCAGGGTATTAAGAAATACATCGACGATTTTCAAAAGTCTGATGCCCCTCAGTTTCAAGGCAAGTCTGCTGAGAAACGTAAAGAGATGGCAATCGCTGCTTATCTTGATGCCAAGCGTGGCACTAAAAAAGAGTCTGTTTCTGAAGGTGCTGTTGCAACTGGTACGGTGCGTAAAGAAATTGAAAAAGCAGGCGGAAAAAAGATTAGTCAAGACAACAACCATATTACCTATCATATGGACGGCAAGAAGCATAAGGTCCCTCATTACAAGAATTTTGTTTCTAGCAAAGATTATGAGGCACATCGTGCTAAACTTGGTGAAGCATACAACCCCCGCGCTGCTTCTGCCCTAAGTCATGCGGCAAATAAGATGTATGGTCGCGGTCACCCTGAGCAAGACAAACCTTCGGTTGGTGTTGCCAAGAAGTCCAACAAACCATCTTCAAAAGCAGATATCTTTAGAGCACTTGATAAGAAGTATGGCAGTCCTAAGAAGAAGACTGGGATATATGCTAAAGAAGCAGTAGATCCTGCTGATACTGGCGGGGCAGAAGAAACAAATATGGCAGTAAAACAGATTGCTGCTATGCGTCACTTCCTTGACGGAATTGAGTCTCGTGTCAAGAAAGAAGGCGATATGGAGGAGTGGTTTCAGAACAAACTCACCAAAGCAAACGACTATCTCAAGACGCTATACTCATATGGTAAGGGTGATGTTGCTGAATCTGTCGAAGAATCTATGGATCCACGCGACTTCACTGACAAACCTGGCCACGTTGTTGTTGTAACCAAACCAAGTGGACACAAAGCAATCAAGCAGTACCACGCAACCTCTGTGGGTGCGAAGAAGTATGCTGATCGCATCAACAAGACCAACAAGGTTGGTCACAAAGCAACCGTACACAAGACTGACGGACGTAAGATTCATGAAGCATCGCAGAAACTCATCAAGAAGATGCAAGACCTTGTTGGTGGTCCAGACAAGATGCCTCGTGGCGCAGAGTTCCGTGCACTGAAGAAACGCGCACAAGACGAACTCAAGAAAGACTCTGCAAAGAAGAAGGCAGCACCCAAACCAGTGGTTACTACCAAGACTGCAAAGGGTAAGACCCACACTGGTCGTGCTGATCCAGCAGATCAAAATATCTTCATGCAAATGCGCAAGGCACAGGATGCAGCGAAGGCATCTGGCAGAAAGATGCATAATATCAAAGTTGGACCAAAGTCTACTGTCAGTGTTCCTACGTCGCTGGTCAACAAGGCACTTGCAAAGCACGACTCTTTGCAGAAACCTGAAGACAAGCGCAAACTGAAGGTCCAACTGATTAGAGCGTTGCGGGCGAAGGCGAAATAAATGCCCTACATACTTCTAATGTTGATATTGATGTTTGGTTCCGTCGCAGGTGGTGGGTATTTCTATTACAAAGATACTCAAGCAACTATCCGCCAATTAGAAGCGAATAATGCTCAGTTGAAAATTGTAGCAGAGGACAATCAAAGAACTATTGAGACTTTGCAAGAAAATGTTGAGCGCAGTAATGAGTTGTCTAATGAGTTAAACTCAAAATTACAAGAGTCAGAAACCAGAAGGAATCAGTTGATCAGCACTTTTCGAAGGCACGATTTAACTGTTCTGACTTTGAAAAAACCTGGACTTATTGAAAAGAGAGTAAATAGTGGCACCCAAAAAGCATTTGACGCATTTGAGTCTATTACTGGCAATCCTCCTGATGACGGGTTGCGGGTGGATGAAACCGAAGGAAGTGATAGTAACTAGGACTGTTGTACAACAACCTACTATTCCCATCAAGCAACCACCACGTCCTGTCGAACTTCATGAAGTTCGATGGTATGCTGTCACTCGAGACAATTTAGAAGAGTTTCTCGAAGAATTTAGTAAAGTGAACGGCAACGTTGTGTTCTTTGCTGTTTCTGTTCCGCACTACGAAAATATGTCTCTCAATCTAGACGAGATTCGTCGATACGTGGAGCAACAGCAATCTTTGCTTCTTTATTATGAAACCGAGATATCCGAGAAGGCGTCTGGTATAAATAAGGAAACAAAAGAAACTCCCAAGGGGAACGAATAATGGACAAGAAAGTAATTGAGAACATCTGGAGAGCATTCCAAGAGGTTCAAGAAAAGAAGAAACTCTCTCCTGCTCAAAAGAAGCACATGGACAAAGACAAGGACGGAGACATCGATGCCTCTGACCTTGCTGCCCTCCGGAAAGAAGAGAACGAAGAAGTCGAAGAATCTTCTTGTGGAAAGATGCGTAAGGAAGAAAGGGTAGAGTGCCCTAAGTGTAAGGGTAAGGGTTGTGACCATTGCGATGATACTGGTTATCACGTTAAAGAAGAAGCACCTGCTGACCCAATCAAAAAGGCACCTGCTCGTAAGGGTGACAAGTCAAATGCACAACCATCAGAATTGAAGAAAGAAGAAGCAGATTGGTTAGCAAACCTTGCTGATAAGTTGAATCAACTTGAAGCAGTTATGGAAAAGAAAGACAAGCACACCAAGGGTGCTACCGAACCAGAAGGCATCATGGATAAAGAATCCCCAAAGTCGAAAGAGTTTGCGGATGCCCATAAAAAGTCTGACAAGGAATTTGAAGACAAAGAAGAAAAGGGTCATGATGATGTGGCCAAAGCAGGACGTGCCGTTAAGTCTCAATCGCCAGCACGTCGTGGTGATAACCTGAAAGGCGGAGACAACAAACCAGTAAAATGAGGATGAATTCATAATGGAACTTGTTATTGTATGGGGTCTAATTGCGGCATTTGCTGTTGGGGTTTGGTATTTTTCTCGGAAACCTACTAAACTCGAGACAAATACTCCAGAACCTGTAGAGGTAAAAGAAGAGAAAGTTGCTGTCACCAAAGCACAACTGAGCAAAATGACCAAGAAAGATCTCGAGGCATATGGGCGTGAGATCGGAATTGAGTTAGACCTTCGCAAAAAGAAAGACGAACTGATTTCTGCGATTGAAAGTCATCAAAAGAAGTAATTACTTTAAGAATAGATAACTCTGAATTATAGGGAATCTATTCAGTGATTACAGAATTAAATGACCAGAACTTCCTCATCTATGCAGCGAAAAACTATTACAGTCCTCGCTGCATAGACGCGGAAGAATTTTACGACGAGTTGAATCGTTTTAAGTACATAAACAGATTGATCAACAGGTACAACCGTGGAGGAGATCTTTGTGAGAGGTTACTCCTGAACCACATTACCATTATCCTTAATGTTTTTGGTAATGAACCTGGAATACTAATGCTTATGTACAAAGTTGGCGCGAACAACTTAAAAATATTAAAACCGTTTTTAATATTCTTATGCGCCATTAAAGAAGAAGATTTCGAGGGAGTCGAAGTTGACCCTTTCGTGGTTAAAAAGTTGGAAGCAATTTAATGGGCATTTTAAGCAGAACAGGCGATCTAGTATACACCCTTCGCTTTCTGCGTTTGCTTACTACGCAGTTCGAAGATACCACTGCCTTCAAACTTGGTCTTATCGATAAAGAAGGTAAGAAACTAAAGTCCCCCCAAACCACAGATGAAAAGTCTGCCTATAATACTTTTCATCGTCTTGCGTTTAATCTTAAAAAACTCTTAGCGAAGGTTCCAGGTGGCAGTTCTCGTCTCGCCTCCTATGCTGCTGCTCTCTTGTTAATAAAGGAGCACCTGAACCTTGGGGATAGTTCTGTACAAAAGATTGTAGAGCGTTGTGGAGTAGACCCTCTGCATTCTCTGGACGAAAGCAAAGAGTGGTTCTGTACCAAAGATGGTATGCTTACTCCTGGAATTTACAAACTGGCAAATCCTAAGATGGTAAACTCTACCTGTGAAGAAATTTGCAGAGCAGGCGACAAGGTAAGGGTTGAACAAGATGCCTTTCCTATTGACAACCTTTTGGGTTTAGATTTATTTGAAGCAATTCATGTTCCTACTAATCAGAAAATCTACGTCGCTGTCGGAGAACTGAGACGATGAAAAAGTTTAAAGAATACCTAACCAACGAAGAGATGACTACTGCTGCTGACGCTGGTATTCCTCACGATACAGCAAACATGGGTCCCAAGAGAAAAAGGAAGTACCCTATAACAAGACGCTTTATTGAGGTCATGGGAAAAATAAAGAAACAAATGAAATAGTTTTCAATTTCGTCCTGCCCTATATAAAAGCACCCCTGAAATATATTTGAATAAGGACGTGAATTACCGTGGCAAAGCAGCAATATCTTGGTATAGAAATCGATCTCTCTCGTGATGAACTCTTCGACAAATTAGGAATCCAAAGACTTAAAGAATCATATATGCGAGACGACGAAGAGTCGCCTCAACATCGATTCGCTTTTGTCTCTCAAAAATTCTCTTCAAACCCTGAGCACGCTCAACGTCTCTACGAATACTCTTCTAAACACTGGTTATCCTACTCTACCCCTATCCTCGCGTATGGGCGCACGGGAAAGGGTATGCCAATCTCTTGCTTCCTCAACTTCATCGAGGATACAGCTGAAGGATTGGTGAGCAACCTATCCGAGACTAACTGGTTGTCTATGATGGGTGGTGGTGTAGGGATCGGTTTTGGTATTCGTTCTTCTGACGATAAGTCCACTGGTGTAATCCCGCACCTTAAAACCTATGACGCTTCTTCCCTTGCTTATCGTCAGGGTAAGACTCGGCGTGGTTCATATGCAGCATACCTCGATATCTCTCACCCAGACGTGATTGAGTTTCTTGAAATGCGCAAACCAACAGGCGACCAAAATCGCCGTTGTTTAAACTTGCATCATGGTATCAATATCAGCGATCGGTTCATGGAGTTGATTGAACGTTGTATGCAAGACGCCGACGCAGATGATGGTTGGAATCTAATTGATCCGCACTCAGGCGAAATCCGCGATACTATTTCAGCAAAGTCTCTGTGGCAGAAGATTCTGGAACTACGCATGGAGACAGGCGAACCATACCTGCACTTCATCGATACCAGCAATCGTATGATGCCTGCTTTTCAAAAAGAACTGGGATTAAAGATTCATCAGTCTAATCTTTGTTCAGAAATTATCCTGCCAACTAATGAAGAACGAACTGCTGTTTGTTGTCTTTCTTCAGTAAACCTCGAGCACTATGATGCTTGGAGCAAGAACGAATTGTTTTTGAAAGACATGGCAGAGATGTTGGACAACGTGTTGCAATTTTTTATTGACAACGCGCCAGATACAGTTGCTCGTGCTAAGTTCTCCGCAATGCGAGAGCGTTCGATCGGTATCGGTGCCCTTGGGTTTCATGCTTATCTACAAAAGAAAAACCTACCATGGGATTGTGCCATGGCAAAGGTTACTAACAACAGGATATTTTCTCTCATCCGGAGGAAACTCGATGAAGCAAACCTCGAGATCGGTAAAGAACGAGGAGAAGCACCAGACGCAGAAGGAACTGGAAAGAGATTTTCTCATGTTATGGCTGTTGCGCCTAATGCTAGTTCCTCTATCATTATGGGCAATACTTCTCCTTCTATAGAACCTTGGCGAGCAAACGCATACCGTCAGGATACATTGTCTGGTTCACATTTAAATAAAAACCGATATTTGGATCAACTCATAAAAGCAAAAATTCAGTCGGGCGAAACAAAGCAAGACTATGATGAAATTTGGTCAAGCATTATTGCTAACGATGGTTCTGCTCAGCATCTTCGGTTTCTGACCCAAGAAGAAAAAGACGTATTCAAGACCTCTATGGAAATTGATCAACGTTGGGTTATTGAGCACGCTGCTGATCGGCAACAGTTTATCGATCAAGCGCAGTCTTTGAATCTGTTCTTTAGACCAGACGCGAATATCGTTTACTTGCATGCTGTCCATTTCTTGGCGTGGAAGAAAGGGTTGAAGACTTTGTACTATTGTCGCTCTGAAAAACTTGGAAAGGCAGATCGCGTTTCTAAGAAGATCGAAAGAGAAGCAATCAAAGAAATTGATATGGTTGCTATCGTTAATAATGAAGAGTGTATCGCTTGCGAGGGATAATTGGTGAGTGGTTATATTAAGGAAAGAATTCTTTCCGGTGATGAAATAAAAGAAGCACTAGAAATATACGAAAGTCTCTCTCCTGTTTTTTGGCATCAAAACTACAACTTGTTTGATGTTGAAAGAAGAGATGTTCCAACCCCACTACAATACGGTTTCTATAATACTTTGAAAAAGTATTCAAAGATGCCAGGAGATAAGGGGGCATATTTTTTAAAATATGAAAAAGATTCTTTTACAAGAATGCACGAAGACAACAACTCGGATTTGACAATTGTTACTTTACTAAAAACAAAGGAGTTGGTTGGTGGAGAATCTTTAGTTAGAGCAGAGTATAAATTAAAGAGCAGACCAATGGGAAATCAGGTGGCGCGGCATTCTCGCGAACAAGATGCTCCCCCCTATGGTCAGCAAATTATAATGGATGTGGTGAAAGTTGATGATGGTGAAAGTTTAGTTTATGGTCCAAACTTGACTCATGGAGTGAGCAAAGTTTATGATGGTCATAGAATCGTACTAGTAACTTGGTTCAACAAAACAGAAAACAAAGGATAATGCATGCAACTATCAATTACGGACAACAGGGACCACTTCAAACCTTTCAACTATCCATGGGCATATGATGCTTGGTTGAAACATGAGCAGTCTCATTGGTTACACACGGAAGTTCCAATGGCAGAAGATGTAAAGGATTGGCAAAGAAAACTCACTATTGAAGAGCGAGCATTTTTGACCAATATTTTTCGATTTTTTACTCAGGGTGATATCGATGTTGCGGGTGGATATGTTTCGAACTATCTTCCTTATTTCCCACAACCAGAAGTTCGTATGATGCTTATGGGATTCGCCGCGAGAGAAGCACTCCACGTTGCTGCTTATTCGCATTTGATAGAGACCTTGGGTATGCCTGAGTCTACATACAACGAGTTCCTCGAGTACGAGGCAATGCGAGAGAAGCACGAGTATTTTCTAAACCTTTCCGCAAATAACGGCACCAAAGAATCTGTTGCTGCTAATATCGCCGCGTTCTCTGCCTTCACCGAAGGTATGCAACTGTTCAGTTCTTTCATCATGCTACTCAACTTTCCGCGTCATGGTAAGATGAAGGGCATGGGACAGATTGTAACTTGGTCTATCGTCGACGAGACTATGCACGCCGAGTCTATGATCAAACTATTCCGAACCTACATAGAAGAGAATATCGAGATTTGGAACGATCAGTTGAAATCAACGATCTACTCTATTGCAGAAAAGATGGTAGAACTCGAGGACAAGTTTATCGATCTGGCGTTTGCCATGGGTCCAATGGAAGGACTTACTCAAGAAGAAGTTAAGGCATATATTCGGTACATCGCAGATCGTCGCCTTATCTCTTTGGGCATGAAGGGTATCTTTAAAGTGAAGAAGAACCCTTTACTTTGGGTCGAAGAAATGATTAACGCGCCAACACACACAAACTTTTTTGAGAACCGTGCTACAGATTATGCTCGCGGGGCATTAACTGGAGACTGGAAAGAGGTTTGGGGAGCGGCATAATTTGGAACCTAAATATTATGATAAACCAAACGCACAATGGGGGACTTCTTACCAGACTATGCCCAAAAAATGGTTTGATGCTCTTCCCGATACTGACTATATCATGTCAGAAGCTCCTGGTAAATGGCACTCAGAAATGAAAAGTCGAGTAGACTCCAGTACAGTCTATAGGCATTATGGTTGGTGCGATAAAGATAAAAAGACGTTCCCAAAAGTTTTTAAGGAGATGATGGAGTACCATAAATGTATAAACATTTCTATGTTTATTGGACTTCACGAAGGGGCAAACTCTAGTCTTGGTTGGCACGTTGACAATTATGAGGTTTGGGCATTTAACATACTTGGTGTCACAAAATGGACTTGGTTTGAGATTTCGGGGGCAGAAGGGCACCGAGGGGAAATAAGAGAACAAATAGTAGAACCTGGGCATATATTTTTTATGCCAAAAGGAGTTTCTCACAAGGTCGATGTTCTTTCTGACGAAAGAACATCAATAAGTATTATCGCATAAAGGGGAAAGGTATGTGGAACAAACCAGAAGCAATCGTTATCCGTGCTGGGTTCGAAGTGACCATGTATTTTAGTGTACGGTAAGATATGAAGCAGTCTATAAAAAAATGGTTACATGACGAGTGGGAGTTGACTATATTTTTCCCAGGAGAAACAGTAGAACAACCAGACGGAACCAAAGTATCCAAGGGAAACCCACAAACCTTTAAGGTTAAAAAAATTAAAAAAATATCCGAAACCCACTTTGTGTTTATTGACACAGAAGGTTGTAAAAATACATTCAAACTTTTACAACCTGTGGGTTATCATCTTAAAAAGGTGCTGTAATGTTCGAATATAATTGCAAAGTAATAAAGGTTGTCGACGGAGACACGGTTGATGTTGATATCGATCTCGGGTTTGGCGTTTGGTTAAAGAAACAAAGGGTTAGACTCTATGGCATCGATACTCCAGAGTCTAGAACGAGAAACCTCGAAGAGAAAAAGTGTGGGTTGCTCGCAAAAGATTATCTGGTAAACTCTTTGGGTGAAGAAGCGGTTCTTCGAACTAGGAAAGACGGAAAGGGAAAGTATGGTCGAATCTTGGGAGAGTTTATCGTGTACGATGCTTCAAAAGACGCATACCGCCCCGTGAACGAAATTATGATTGAAAACAAACTCGGGGTTAGGTATTTCGGGCAATCAAAAGACGACATTGCTCAAGAGCATATAACTAATAGAGAATATCTGTACGAAACAGGAAAGATAGCGAGAGATTAATAATGGAAGAGTATGTGTTTGACGTTATTTGCGACGTCTGCGAATCTCACTGTGAAATAATTTTAGATGAAAATTGTGATGCTGAACCAGCGTATTGTCCTATGTGCGCGTCTCCAGTAGAAGCATGACTTGGCACTACGAAGGAAAAGTTTTTGACCCAGAATACGAATCGCTCCAAGAATGGACAGGGTTTGTGTACGTCATAACTGAAATAGAAACAGGTATGAAGTATGTCGGCAAAAAATTTTTTCACAAAAAGAAAACACTGCCAGTGACTAAAAGTCGAAAGCGTAGGAAACATATGCGAGTAGAATCAGACTGGAAAGGTTATTTCGGTAGTTCTGAAGCGGTAAAACTTTTATTAGAACAGAAAGGTGCCGATGCTTTCAAACGAGAAATAATCAGGTTGTGTAAAACCAAAGGTGACTGCTCGTACTACGAAGCAAAAGAGCAGTTCGATAGAGAAGTCCTTTTAAATGACGAATACTACAATGGAATTATAAATTGTCGTATCTCTAGAAAACACCTAAGTAGTAATGTTGATAATCCTATATAATATTGTAGCGAGGAGATTATGATAACTGAACTTCAACAAGGTAAGAAGTCCAGGTTGGAATTGTACGAAATCGTTGAACTCATCGAAAAGTCTGATGAAAGTAAGAGAGTAGAATTGATTCGCGAATACTCAAAAATGTATTCTTCTTTTTCCGATTATCTTAGATGCCTCTTTGATGATCGAATCCAACTTCTTCTGCCAGAAGGACGTCCGCCATTCACCCCTGCTGAAGAGGACAAATTTCCTTCTAGTTGGCACAAGCAAAACACCAAACTCCAATACTTTGTAAAAGGTCTCAAAGCGGATCATATGCACCCGCTAAAAAGGGAGACTATGTTTATTGGAGTGCTAGAATCTGTACACCCTGCTGACGCGGAACTGCTTTGCGACATGTTGTCCAAGACGCCGCCAAAAGGGTTGTCAGTTGAAACAGTGAAGGAGGCAGTTCCCAACTTGATTATGACTTCCTAAATTTTAACCAAGGAGTCGCCTATGGTATCGACAAATCAGTTAGAAAGGTTACGCAAGGATAGCGCAGAGTTAGGGCATTACGTCCACAAACTTAATAGAAAAGGAAAAAACGAACTAGCACATAAGGTTGAAAAAAAGAGACAGTTTCTAGACGACTACATTCTAGAAATTCAGAACTCCCTCGCGGTTAACCAATAAGGAAGGTGATCAGTATCTCGTGCCCTATTTTCGAATAGGGCATCGTTTTGCTTTACTTTTTAAAAGAAATAAGTATAATAGAATCTGTCGCTGCCCCCAGTGATATACTACTTTTATGGAGAACCATTAATGCCTTTTTACGACGTAAGAGACACTTCTACTGGAGAAGAGAAAGAAGTCATGTGTACTTATACTGCTCTGAAAGAGAAAGTAGATGCAGGAGAATGGGTACAGGTCCATAAGAGCAGTGCAGCATTAGTGACTCATGTTAACGGCACTTTATCTAAAACTTCAGATGGTTGGAAAGATCTTCTTAAGAATATGAAGAAGAACACTGGCCGTCGTGGTAATACTATAAAAACATAATGACCCAAACAAAACGTCAGAAGTTTGAGTCTCAACGAAAGTTGCGTATAGACGACCTTGGTGTATTCGACCCTTTAACAGAAACTCAAAAAGTTGCTAGAGAATCTTGGAAAGATGGAGATCATCTAGTTCTCAGTGGCAGTGCGGGTACGGGTAAGACTTTTACTGCGTTGTACTTAGCACTGCAAGATGTCCTTGATAAAAATACCCCATGGGAAACTGTGCACATAATTCGTTCAGTTGTTCCTACCAGAGAAGTCGGGTTTTTACCAGGAACAGCAGAAGAAAAGTTGCTTCCCTTTATTACACCTTATATTTCTATATGCGATGACTTGTTTGATACTAGTGGCGCATATCAGCAACTTGTAGAACAGAGAAGCGTAGAGTTTCATTCTACTTCTTTTATTCGAGGAACAACTTTCGACAACGCAATCATCATCGTTGATGAAATGCAGAACTTGACCTTTCATGAATTAGACTCAGTAATTACTCGTGTTGGACTGGACTCTAGAATTATTTTTTCTGGGGACTACTATCAATCAGACTTTGTGAAGCAGGGCGATAAGAACGGACTGAGAGAGTTTATAAGTATTATAGAAATTATGAGAAATTTCTCTATAATTGAGTTTGGTTGGAAAGATATTATTCGTTCGGATTTCGTTCGCGACTATATAATGACTAAAGAAATGTTCAAAAAGGGAAATTAAAATGAACAGAGAAGCAGTATTCGAACAACTAAAAATCGACGAAGGTGTTGTCTATGAAATTTACAAAGACCACCTTGGATATCCAACATTCGGAGTTGGGCATTTGGTATTGGAAACCGACGCCGAGAACGGTCTTGATGTGGGCACGCCAGTATCCGAAGAAAGAGTCCGAGAGTGTTTCGAAGCAGACCTCGACCTCTCCATCGCAGAGTGTGACGCTCTATACGGCAAAGGGGAATTTGGAAACTTACCTGATGAGGTCCAGCAGATTTTGGTTAATATGATGTTCAATATGGGACGTACTCGACTTTCAAAATTTAAAAACTTCAATGCTGCTATTCTTGACCATGATTGGAAAAAAGCTGCAACCGAAGGTCGTGATTCTCTTTGGTATCGCCAAGTGACTAATCGTGCTGAGCGACTTATGTCTAGAATGGAAGAAGTACCTTATTAATTAATTCATAGGTTCGTTATGAAATATTTGGGTATTAGTGGAGCACAACTCCACGATGCTGGCATGACGTTGATTGATGACCAAGGCAATATTGTCTTTGCGAGTCAGACAGAAAGATTCACTCAAGTGAAGCACGATTCTAGAATCCCCTCTGGTTTGTGGGACTTATTGTATCACCCGAATAAAGGAGAAAACCTAATCGTTACAATGAATGACGATTGGGAGGCGAGAGAAGAACTTCGTGGAGGTGAAGTTGCATTAACTCGGAAAAAGTTTCCTGATATTTTCAAATTGGATTGCCCTATACAGAACATACATCCTTCGATGTATACTCAAAAAATAAACGCAAAACCTACTGGGCACCATATTTCGCACGCATATGCTGCTTTTGCCACAAGACCAAAATCTTTCGATAAAGAAGATTGCGTTATTGTAACAATTGATGGTATTGGGGAGCATCGTTCTGGTGCAATTCTTGATCATAATTTTAATATTATTGAAGAGATAACATTCCCTAAATCTATCGGATATCTTTATGCTGCCTTTACAGAAGGTTGCGGACTCGGTTTGACCGCAAACGAAGATGAATATGTGATCATGGGATTGTCGAGTTATGGCGAACCTACTCATACTGAAAAAACTTATGAGATGTTTAGTTCTATTCCCGAATGGTTGATTGAAGAAGCAATACAAAAAAGGGAAGAAGGAAGTTACGTGAACTGGAAACATTTCTATGACTTAAAGTTAATGTACTTGCGAAAAATCGTACAGATGCTTATGAAAGAATGTAAATCTGTAGAGGATGCAGCTGCATCTCTTCAAGCATGTACAACCCTCGTTATTTTAGAGTTTATGAAAAAGGCAAGAAAGTACGGAAGCAAACTTTGCTATTCCGGCGGAGTTGCACAGAATATTGTCACAAATAATGAGGTGAGCAAACTATTTGACGATATGTGGGTAGATTTGAATCCTGGAGATGGAGGTGCTAGTCTCGGTGCAGCTGCTTTTTCTTATATGAGAGATACTGGCAAGGATAGAATTAATTGGGAACACCCTTATCTTGGTCACTGTATCGAAGGAGACTTAGACCCAGAAATGGTTGTTGATCATCTCCTCAAAGAGCGATATTGCGGAGTCGCAAACGGTCCAGCAGAGTTTAGTTATCGTGCATATGGAAACCGATCACTTATTGCAGATGTTAGATTCGATGTTAAAGATACAGTTAACATGGTAAAACGTAGGCAGAAATATCGACCTTTCGCTCCTGCTATTTTAGAAGAACATGCAGCAGATTATTTCGAAGGACCAATGAATCGATGGATGCAATATGCTGCTAAGGCAAAACACCAGTATTCTTCTGTTACTCATGTCGATGGTACTGGTCGCGTACAATTAGTGCCAAAAGATTCGAAATCGGTTTTTCGGAAAATAATTGAATGCTATTATGAAAGAACTGGTGTGCCTATGTTGTTAAACACTTCTTTGAATATTCGACGCATGCCGATGGTTAATACTGTTGAACACGCTGCTCAGTTTGAACGAAAATATGGGGTAAAGGTTTTTACATCATAACCCTTTGGTATCATTATGAAACGTTTAATTTATCAAGTATCTGTTGGGAAACCTTCTCAACTCTATAAGCATTGCATAGAATCTGTTGCCGCTTATTGCGAAAAGTACGGCATTGATCATGTCGTACAGAAAACTCCAATCTTAAGAATCAAACCAGATATCTTTGTAACTAATCGCTCCGTAGAGTCGTACGAAAAGCACGGAGGATTTTTGCCAATATATGAAAAAGAAAACGCATTTGATTATTTTGCGAAAGGTTATGATCAAATTGCAATCATAGATGCCGACATCTATGTTCGTTCGGAAGCACCGAATATTTTTGAAGACTTTGGCACAGAACATGACTTTGGTGCATGCGTCGAACGAGACATGCCAATCTCTGGTGCATACGCCATGAAGATAAAGAACTACTCCAATATGCAGTATGCTAGTCTCGGTAATGTTGACTGGGACTGGCAAGACTGGGGTGCCAAATTTTATAATATGGGAATGATGATTATGAATAAGTCTATCGTTCCTTATTTCAAAGGACAAACCGCGAGACAATTTTTAGGGCGACCCGAGTTTCAAAAATTTATTGATGGTATGGGAAACTGGAAATGGTCTACCGACCAAACACTTTTAAATTGGTGGGTGAAAAAAGAAGGTCTGAATATCAAAGATATGGACTGGAAATGGAACGCACTATATAAAGGTGTAAAGGACGAATATATCCCTGAGGCAAATTTCGTTCATTTCTTCTTGAAAGACAAGTTGCCAAATAGTGGGGAAAACGTCGAAGCATTGATGAAGGACATTGCGTAATGGTATTCGAGAATCAGAAAAGATTATTCATTCATATCCCCAAGTGTGCGGGAATGACAATACGCAAGAGTCCTCAACTTGCTCCTTATCTGGTTGTCGCAACTCCAAATAATCATAAGTCAGAGCAATACACAAAAGAACTTCATAAAGCGATGAGGAAAAGTGGAGATCATCATGGTAATGAACACGCGAGATGGAGAGATATCAAACCAGCAGTCAGAAACTTATATCAAGCATTCGCCGTGGCACGCAATCCCTGGGACAGAGTTGTATCTCGTTACTTCTTTGCAAAGAAAGTCATTGAGGTTGAAAAGAAAGAACCAATTGGTAAGCACCGAATCGACTCATTCGAGTCTTTCCTCGAGGAACGATTTGAGTGGGGCGGAAAGGATTATTATTGGCACCGCGCCATACGTGGTTGGTTTCCTGCTGTCGATCACGTTTGCGATGCTAGTGGCAATCTTAAATGTGACATGATGAGATTTGAAAATCTCAACGAAGATCTTTGTGCATACTTCGATATTCCAGAAATGTCTCGAGCACGTAACGTCACCGATTTGAATAAAGGCACCTACCGAGATATTTACACCGACAAAACAATTCAGATCGTGGCAGACTGGTACAAAGAAGATATCGATTTCTTTGGGTATGACTTTGATACTGGCGCACAAAAGAACTATTGGAGAAAATAGTTATGATGGGATCTACTACAAACAGAGATTCAAAAGATATTCTCTATCTTGTGAAAGAGGGAACCGTTGGTGCAGAGATCGGGGTGTGGATGGGAAACACTTCTATAAACTTTGCAAATAAAAACCCAGCAGAACTTCACCTTGTAGATTCTTGGAGCATAGAACCATACAAAGAAAGTACGGAACATGGATCTTATGAAAACTATTTGCAACGGTATTCTAGTGTTTGTGGCGGGAATACTGAAGAGCAGTTTCAGCAAAAATACGATTCGGTCTATAGAGGAGTCGTAAAGAGGTTTAAAGAACTATCTAACGTACATATACACCGAATGTCTTCAGACGAGTGGTTCGACCAACGAGAAGAAAACTCTCTAGATTGGATCTACGTTGACGGAGATCATTCATATGAAGGTTGCCTGCGCGACTTAGAAAACTCTTTTAGAGTTGTTAAATCAGGCGGACTGATTCTAGGCGACGACTATCAGTGGCCATTTCAAAAACACGGCAAGGCAGGTGTAACTGCTGCTGTTGACGAATTTGTGAAGAAGTATAATTTGAAAATAATTCAGGAAGGTGCAACAACACAATTCAGTATAGAGGTTCTATAGTGCACCCTTCTTCTAGAGAAAATATGAAGAGGGCGAGAGACCTTTTAGGTTCTCGACTCGGTAGTGGGTTGACGATACTAGACCTTGGCGGTAGAAATATAAAACCTGGACAAGACCGCACTTATCGACCAATATTCGAAGATGTTTGCGAAAACTATTACATCGCAGATATAAACGAGGGTGGTAATGTTACTCACAAAATGCCTGGACCGTATGAGTTACCTTTTGAAGACAATTCGATAGACTTTATTGTATCGGGGCAAACATTTGAGCATATCTACAATCCATTTAGGGCAGCAGCAGAATTGACTCGAGTTCTCAAACCAGAGCATTACATGGTGATTATCGCACCTTCTAGTGGACCCACTCACGACAACCCAGACTGTTGGCGATTTTATAGAGACTCGTTTAAAGCAATTGCAAAAGAGTGCGACTTAAAGGTGATTGCTGATTGGATTGATGATGGTAAAGAATGGGAACAAAGTCCGGATGCTCAGTGGATATCTCCTGGAGTTGAACGCTCTGCTCGTTGGAAAGATCACGTATTCATAGGGCAAAAATGAGAGCATATATCATCACAATGAGCGACAATGATTCTTCTGTGAGTAGAGCAGAGGTTGCCGCTGAATCTGTGAAAGAACATTGCGCGAATATCGCTGTTGAGTTCTTTGAAGCGACACAACCGAAAAATATATATAATCATACAGGGGAAGTATTTGGCAAACAGGTTCCTTGGACATGGCCAAGTTCTCCTAACCAAGACGGATTAGATTTAACGACTGGGTTGTATAAGAAATACTATCCAGCAAAAGCACAAGATCGAGTAGTTGCTTGCGCATTAAGTCACTATCGATTATGGAAGTTATGTGCTGAACAAGAAGGACCAATTCTTGTTCTTGAGCACGATGCAAGGTTCGTGAGGGAATTCTCTGTTGAGGATCTCTCCGACAAATGGGGCGCAGTCGGGTTGAATGACCCGCGAGGTAATACGCGCAAGGGACGATTGTTCCATAGTTTAATCGAGAAGTACGGGGAGGGAATTCAACGAGTACCCGTCATCGATGAACCGACTGACCCACCTCTACCGATGGGAATCGCTGGAAACAGCGCATACATCATTAAACCTTATTTTGCCAAGAAACTTTTGGAAGAGGTGGAGAGAGTTGGAATGTGGCCAAACGACGCTATTATGTGTCGTCAACTATTTCCAACTGATCTAAAGGTTGTCTATCCATACTACACCGTAGTGCAATCAGGAGTATCGACAACCACAGGAATTTGATAATGAAAGGTTATGTGATCACAATTAGTTCTATAGAGCAATCCTTACAGGCAGCAGAGCGTTGTATTCGTTCTGCTGGTAGGGTTGGATTTGAGGTAGAAAAGTTCGAAGCAACTACACCAGAGGATAACCCTGGAGAATTCCTCTCAAAAGAAGGAATAGGAACCAGAGGGTTTGTTGAAGAGTATTCTCGCTTTGACAACTGTATTGCCGCTTTCACTTCTCATTATAGACTTTGGAAAAAATCAGTAGAAGATAAAGAAACTCTTCTTGTTCTAGAACATGATGCATATTTTGTAGACCAGATTCCTAATGTTCAATTTGATGGGGTATTGTCTTTTGGGCGTCCTTCTTATGGTAGATGGATAGCACCCAGCACACTAGGCAAAAATAAACTCATATCAAAGCAATATCTTCCAGGTGCGCACGCATATGCAGTGACGCCAAAAGCAGCAGAAAAATTAATTGAAAAGGCGAAGGTTGCCGCTGCGCCGACTGACATATTCATAAACAACAACAACTTTGACTTTATAGAAGAATACTATCCTTGGCCGGTAGAGGCACGCGACTCATTTTCTACCATACAAAAAGAACTGGGTTGTCAAGCAAAACACAACTACAGCGAGGCATATGAATTGATATGAATTACTTTGTAACTGGTTGTGATAAAAACACAGAATGGCAATTACCATGGTTCACCAAAAACTTTCACAAACATTGCGACGACGAACTAGTTATCGCAGACTTTGGACTTTCGCCAGAAGGTAAGAAGTTTGCAAAGGAAAATTGTAATTTTGTGGTTGGCGTTCAGTCAAACGGTTGGTTTTCCAAAGTAGAAACGATGTGGAAGATGAAGCATTGGTTCCAAGGAAAATACTGTTGGGTTGATACTGACTGCGAGATCATGGCAGACCCTTCAGGTATCTTTAACTATGTTGAGCATAATAAACTTACTGCTGTGATAGATCATCCTTGGACTGCCAATGGGTCTCCTTGGACACCACAGGGAAATTGTGGTCCGTGGTACAACACTGGCGTGGTTGCGTTTGAAGGGAGACCTATTATCCTAGAACACTGGTTTAATGAGGTGAAAAAAGAAGGCATCCACAGAGGAGATCAAGAAGCATTGTATTGGTTGTTGAATCAGGACGCCATGAACCGCGTTATACATATTTCAGAAGCACCGCATCGCTTTAATGTTTTGCGATTGGATATTCTACAAGAGAGGGTTCCGTCTAAGCAAATTATAAAACACTGGACGGGACAGAAAGGTAAAGAAGAAATTCGTAGACAATTGAATCATGACTAAGAAAGTTTATATTTTAGGCAATGGCGACATGGCACAAATGATGCCAGAGTCCGTTAGATACAAGAGAGAAGGCAAACTTATAATTTGCAACCAACCTCCGTTTGAAGTACAAAATGTGTACGCGACTTGTATTGTCGACTTTAAAATGATGGCAGCATTGACCGAAGGTTCTATAAACCTTGACGCATACTATTGGGTTTGCGGTAATCGTCCTAAAGCGTGGATGGATTCTCGTCCTAGTTTTTATATGATGAAGTCAGCGCAGATAAGAGAGTTCTATACGCACGTCCCTAGTTATGCCGGAAAGGGCAATCAAGGCGCAACAAACTTTAATTGCGGGCACATGGCGACACATTACGTTTCTACTAGACACAAACCTGACGAGATTCATATGTTTGGGTTTGACTCTATCTTTGACCACAACATGAGGTCTTATACTGATACCGTCTTGAGCAGTGATCGAACTGGCAGAAACAACCTTCGCCTGCTCGACATTTGGCGTCCTATCTGGGCAAATATCTTTAACGAGTTCAAGCACATTAAATTTTTCCTGTACCACAAGCATCCGAACTCAAAAATACAAACACCTCCAAACGTAGAATTTGTAACTAAAATGTAAGTTATTGATTTTACAGTAGTTTTTACTACTTGCCTTTATGCAAGAATTATAGCATAATAGTATTTCTGGTTGAGGAGAATACTATGTGGAATCTTGAAGGCGAATCAGTCAAAGCAACCTATCTCGGAGACATCCCTGTTTCCGGAAAAGTCACCCTGTCTCGGGTGAAATACGGTGGTGGGGTTTCTCACCACGTCCGCCTCGACCACGAGATAAAGGATCTCTGCGTCTACAGGGCAGCGGGAGACACTGTTATCGTAGATCATAAAGACGTAGAACAGGTGTTTTCGTAAGTTGTTGATTTTATTCAAGTTTTTCAAACTTTACTTTGTGCCTGTTTTGAGCGATAATAGTATTTCTGGTTGAGGAGATTGATATGAAAATTGTTATGCAAACCCAAATCCTAGAAAACTACGGTGCCCACGACTGGGACGGTACGGGCGAGTGCCCGCAGTACTGGAAACCCAAGGGTGGTAACACCTACGTGCTCCATGGCGTGTCCATCGAACAGGCGATGGGTTCCGAGATCTGGGACACTCTGCGTCGTCATATCACCGAGCGCAACGAATCTTGGCAGGAGTACATCATTTCCGATGTGCTGGTCGACGATGTCGACTATGTGGAGTCCGACCACCTTCCTGAGTGGGATTCCCCCATCAACCTTTCTTTTGCTGGCGGTCGTCTGCTCGCCACTCGCTACACCAAGGCAGAGTTGTTCCAAACAGATATTTCTGCTCGGTTAGAGCAGTGGGTTCAACTCGAAGGTGGACAGAAGGGAGACTACAAGTTGATGTATGAGATGGCAGACGATGGTAGTCTGTTGACATATGCCGAGTATCAGGCGCGAGAGGCAGCGTAATGAAGTGTCAGCGTAAAATCGACGTGGTCAACGATATGTCCACGAACATCGTCACCATCTATCTCGACGATGAAGAAGTTTGGTCCATGCCTGCTGGTAAGGGTGTGTTTGACCTTGCCCGAAAAAAAGCGTATAATCTCTCTTGGGAAAACAAAGGGATGTTCACCATCCGTGGTTACACTATCAACAAGAAGGCAACTCGCTATGCATGAATTACTTGAAATCATCCTAGAAGATCTGTACTACATGTATGAGCAGGAAGGACTGTTCAGCAAAGACGTTTTTCGTGATATTGCAGAGATGATCGAGAAGCGTGAGTATGAATACTCGCAGATGGTCGAAGGAAGGAAAACTCGATGAGGGACGCGATTGTTTTTATCGTAACCTATGAAGGGTGCGATTATGAAAAAGAACTCAGGTTTCCCACCTATAGTGCCGCACTTGAAATGATCGAAGAAATGGAAGGGCAATACCCCAACCGAAAATGGTACATTGTTGAAAAGGAAGTGTCATGAAAAAGAATCAGTTACCGACAAAGGAAAAAATTATCGGCGATATGAAGTCGGGTATCGTCAATTTTTCTTTTACTAAAAAAGACGGAGAAATAAGAGAGATGAATGCTACTCTTGTCTCTAGTCAAATCGACTCTAGATTCCATAAAGAAACTAGTCCTAATCCTCCTACAAACTCTCCCGATCTAGTGGTCTGCTGGGACGTCGATCAAGTCGGTTGGAGGTCTTTTAACATTTCCACCTTAAAGGAATATAAGGGAAAGATTCGTAATGTCTGATATGGACCACTTACTCACGCCAGCGCAGAAACGTGCAGCGAAGAAAGAGGCAAAGAAGCAGGCGATGCTTGAAGAGATCGGCATTACCGTTAAACCCACCAAGATCAAGCGCACTCGTCGCAAGATGACCGAAGAACAACGCGAAGCAGCAGCAGAGCGACTCGCTATTGCAAGGGCAAAGAAAAACGCAGGTAAAGAACCAAGCGCGCATTCTCGTGTGCTAGAACTTGACCCCGATCATCCTTTATCGTACAATAACTCTAAAGAGAATCTAAAGTTTTGGCGAGACAAACTTAAAAGTATCCGCCATCAAAAAGATTCTAAAGAATCTTCTCAGCGACAAGAATATCAGGTCGCCGAAACGTATGTTAAAAACCTTGGTATTTGGGTTCGAGATGGTGTTTATCTCGACCATAAATATGGTGCAAAACGCGAAAGCAAAATGGAGTATATTTGTGTGACTCCAGCACGTCATTCAGATGGTTCGATCAAAAGAACACAAGGCGTCTATTATTCTGATCTTGGACAGGTTTGGACGCAAGAACTAGCAAAGGAATATAACAAATGAACGACTCTTTAATTGGGTTGCCTTCAGAAACCTTCAATTCAGTGACCAACTATTTAATGTCTAGACCATATAAAGAAGTTCACAACCTGATTGCTGAATTGAAGGAAGTCGCACAGATAATATCTGTAGAATCAAAAGAAGAGGAGACATCAGATGACGACTGAAGAATCTCCTTTAGAGTTTATGACTAAAGCAAAGTTTAGCAAAATTGTCGAACAGGTTTCTTTAGAAAAATCTTTATCATACATTGATGCTGTCTTGTATGCCTGCGAGCAAAACGGAATAGATCTTGAAGACTCAAAAAAATATGTATCAAATGTCATCAAGAGCAAACTCGAAGCAGAGGCGATGAGTTTAAATTACATAGAAAGAAAGGCAGAACTTCCTTTTGAATAATTATTTTATCAGAGAGTTCATCTTTGACGAAGAACAAAAAGAGACCCTCCTGACAAAGTTCAAAGAACTTGAACCGCAACTTTCTCCCGCACAAGTTTATGACAGGAATTTAGAATCTTCTTCTATTTCAGAAACTAGAAAATGTGAAAACATACCGTTTACTTACAAAGAATTCCCCGACATTTCTCTTGCGCTTAGAGAACTTTTACTAGATCTTTCTCCTAGTTTTCCTGAAGATCTTTGGTTCGCGCAATTTGAGTTTATACGTTATGAGGGAGTTGGGCAACAATTTTTGTGTCACACAGACGACATAGACGAGATTGGCAGCGCACATAATCGTTTGTTTACCTCCGTCACGATGATTGAAAAATCTGACGACCTCGTCGGTGGCAAGTTAAAAATATGGACTCCTTTGGGGAAAGATTATGTTGTAGATCTTGAACCTTTTGAGACCATCATCTTTCCCGCATATTACTTCCATGAAGCAACTCCGTTGCTCCAAGGTCGTCGCGTTGTCCTAATTAGTTGGGCACAGCGGGAAGGAAAAGTATTGACTTCTCGTTGAGAATGCCTATACTTATAAATAGAGTTGAGCGAAACACGTTGCTCAACAATAATCAATACTGTGTTATATTTCAGTCATACAAGGAAATACAAATGGATATACAATCACTTAAATCACGTCGATACGACATCAACAAACTCGTCAATGCTGCTAAAGAAGCAGGTGGTGGTCAACAAACCGAGCGACAGCAAGACGAGAACATCTGGAAACCTACTGTCGATAAGGCAGGCAACGGTTACGCAATCATCCGATTCCTTCCTTCTGATAACGAAGTCCCTTGGGTTCGTTATTGGGACCATGGGTTCAAAGGTCCAACTGGTAAGTGGTACATTGAGAAGTCGCTGACCTCTCTTGGACAGCAAGACCCACTTGGTGAACTCAACAGCAAGTTGTGGAATTCGGGTAACGAAGAAGATCGCGAAACTGTTCGCAAGCAGAAGCGTCGACTTCACTACGTTACAAACATTCTGGTAGTATCAGATCCTTCTGCCCCTGAGAATGAAGGCAAAGTCTTTATGTATCAGTTCGGTAAAAAGATCTTTGATAAAATTCAAGATCTTATGCAACCACAGTTCCCAGGAGAGACTCCAGTCGATCCATTTGATCTGTGGAACGGTGCTGACTTCCAGTTGAAGATTCGTAACGTAGAAGGATATCGTAACTATGACCGCTCAGAGTTCAAAGCACCTTCTCCTCTTTTTGAAGGCGATGAGGTTCAACTCCAAGCAGTCTTAAACCAGTTGCATGATATCAACCAGTTTGTTGATCCAGCGAATTACAAGACTTATGAACAACTTCAAAGCAAGTTGAACGAAGTTCTTGGTCAATCCGCCCCGAGCACTATCAAGCATGAAGTTGCAATGGACACAGTTGCTGAACCTGCACCTGCTCCTGTTGCTGCTGCCCCTGAAGTGCCTAGTAGTGCTGCTGCTACTGCTGAAGAAGCAGGAGACGCAGGAGATGATGATGCGTTCTCTTACTTCCAGAAGTTAGCAAACGCAGACTAATACCCCATTTGGGTCTTATGCCCCCCATTTTGGGGGGTTTTTTTGTATAAATACCCTCGCGATGCGGATAGTCCGGTCGCATTAACAACAATCTTGCTTATTAATAAGGAGAACCGTTATGGTATCTAAAGCATTTTCTTTTCCACGTTCACATTTCATCGGATTTGACCACGTATGGTCGGAGATCGAGCGTCTGTCAGAAATGGCAGATAACAAACTCTATCCTCCGCACAACGTTGTGAAAAAAGATGAAAAGAATTTCTCAGTAGAACTTGCTCTTGCAGGTTACTCAAAGGACGAACTGACTGTTGAAGTCAAGGACGGCATTTTGGTAATCTCTGGAGGTAAAACTGGGGAAGGAGAAAGTGATCGTGAGTATCTCCATCGTGGTATTTCTGCAAAGAAATTCACGCGCACCTTTAGACTCTCAGAACACGTCGTTGTTGACGGAGCAGACTTCGTGGATGGATTACTGGTCATTGACCTGAAAGTAGAAATCCCAGAAGAGAAGCGTCCAAAAGTTATTCCAATCGGATAATAAAGGACCAAAAATGAAAAACTTGGCAGTAATTGCCTTGTGTTTTCTTTCCACGTTTGCTAGTGCAGATGAAATCGAAGAAGTTGTCGTAAAGGCGAGGCAAGTAAAGATCGTCATGGAGAAACTTTCTGAGACTCACAAACAAAATCCCATTACGGGAGATTGGTACTATATTGCTTCGAAAAAAGAAGATAATGACAAGGCATAAAAACTAAGGGCACTTCGGTGCCCTTTTTCATGGTTTTTAAAAAATCCGTATAAATAAACTCATGGAAGAATCCGTATTCAACAAATTTAAACAGCAACTCGAAGAAGAGGGGTTGGATGCCAACTCGAAAGGTTCTCGAGACTGGTTTTTAGATAAGATAAAAGAAATAGCAGAAGAACCTATAGAACGAAACTCTTTAAAACGAGGATTACCAGTCGCCGCAAACTATTTTATCGGAAGAATGTACATGTTTTGGTATAAACCCAAAGGCAGACTAGAACTTCCGTATTACGATAGGTTCCCTCTAGTGTTTATGCTTGAGCAATATAAGGGTGGATTTTTGGGGTTGAATTTGCATTATCTTCCGGTGGACCTGAGACAGAAACTATATTACAATTTATTACCGAGAGCAACTCAACCTGTTTTTACTGATAGAACTAGATTGAAAATTAATTACACATATCTTTTGGGTAAAACGTTTTTGAGGGCGCACAGACCTTGCGTAAAAAGATACAGATACGACCAAATACTAGGCAAGGTTGCCTTAGTTCCGGCGTATGAGTGGGAAGTTGCCGTACATCTTCCAACAGCATTGTTCAGGAAGGCACCACAAAGTAGAGTTTATAGGGACAGCAGAATCCTTGCTAGGAAACCAGTATGACATTTAAAACCGACACTCTCCGCTCGTTGATCAACGACCAAAGAGGAATCGCCTCACAGAATAGGTTCTCTGTTATATTGCCATCTCTTTCCAGAACACCTAAACCTGGAGGGGGAATCGCCACCGACCCCATTCCCCCAAGAGAAATGAACCTTCTTTGTACTGCTGCAAGAATACCAGGCAAAAATTTCTCTCTCCTTGATAGGCAAATTGGAATGGAACCGATAAAGGTTGTCAATGGGTATTCTTCTTCTGACGTCTCCTTGACATTTTATCTCACAAACGACTATAGTGCCAGAAAATATTTTCAAGAATGGTCGGAATGTATAGTTTCTCCTTCACCCCCATATTCTGCTGGATTTCACGCAGACTATGCGAAAAGCGTAACTGTAATTCAGTTAGACAAAGGGAATTTAAACGTCCCTGACGGAGAAAAGGTTTATGAAGTTGAACTAGTAAAAGCATATCCAACTACCATAACAGAAGTCGAACTAAATAACCAAGCACAAGGAGCAGCACTAGAACTTACTGTTTCTTTTGTATTTTCAAATTATTTGATTAAATGATGATCGGAGATTATTATGGCATTACCACGTGTCAATGAAACGCTAAACTTTAATATGACTATTCCTTCAACTGGAGAAAGAGTAAAGTATAGACCATATTTGGTAAAAGAAGAAAAGGTTCTTCTTCAAGCATTTGAGTCAAAAGACACTTCAATGTGTTTACAGGCAATGAGCGATACTATCTCTTCTTGCCTAGACCCGAGTGCTAATATTAATGTTTCTGATTTGGCAACGTTTGACATTGAATACATGTTCACTCAGTTGAGAGCAAAGTCGGTTGGGGAAACCTCAACTATTATGATTCGTTGCAAAAATCAAGAGTGTAAAGAGGCAAACGAATACCATATTGATCTCGATACGTTGAACGTAGAAGTCCCAAAAAGTAAGAATATAATAAAAATTACTGATGGTATTTCTGTTGAAATGAGATATCCAACATATTCTACTTTACTCAACGGGGATGTAGAAAACGCAGAAAAAGACATGGGTTCTGCTTTAAAAATGATTTGTAAATCTATAGTAGCAGTTCTTACACCAAACGAGAGAATTGACGCAAGAGATCAAAGCGAAGAAGAGTTGATGGAATTTATACAGTCTATGACTGCAACGCAATTGAAGCAATTGACTTCTTTTTTGGAAGGTATGCCTGCGTTGAAACATGATGCGGTTTTTAATTGTAAAAAATGCGGTACTGAAAACGAATTACAACTAAAGGGGTTATCCGATTTTTTTTAGTAGTGCTGTCTCATGACAATTTGGTCAATCATTATAAAACTAATTTTGCCTTGATGCAGCACCACAATTACTCGTTAACAGAACTAGAAAACATGCTCCCATGGGAACGGGCGATTTATGTTGCTCTTCTTATAGAGCATATTAGGGAAGAGAACGAAAAAATCGAGCAAAGAAAGGCGATGGGGCGATAATGGCAACGTTAGAAGCGGTAGTAACAGAGTTACAAGAACTCAACCAGAATGTTGATCTCAACCTTGAAGCAAATTTTGAAATTAACGATAATATTTCTACTCTTAACTCTGGTATACAAGAACTTGTTTCTGTTATGAACAGTTTTGTTCAAACTGTTCCTGCTGCTGTTATGCAGGGGTTTGACGCATTACTTGATTTTGAAAAGACCCAAGCAAAACAGAAAAAAAGGGAAGAGGAAGTAGGGCAACAACAGGATAGCGAGAGAGAACCGTTTACACTAAAAGGTGCCTTCATGGAAGGGTTCAAATCGGACCCTGTTGGCGAAATGAAAAAGAACGTTATGGATTCTATTGGAAACGTTCTAAAGACCGTCGGTAAAGTCACAGCAGTTATTACCACTTTGTTTGGTGCAATCACCTTGCCCATGATCGCTGTTGCTGGTGCGATTACAGCTCTTGTCTCGGGGGTCATGAATTTTGTCGAAGATTTCAAAGCACAGGAAGGTTCCCTGTTCGATAAAATTATAGCAGGTATGATGGGTTTTATTGACGGAGTTCTTAAACTCATAACCCTTCCGATAGACGCTATGCTCTGGGTGGTGGAGAAAATTGCTGGAGTGTTGGGTCTAGAGACTATTGAAAACGCACTTTCAGATTTTTCTGTTACTGATTTTGTTGACGAATTGACAGACAGTATTAGAGATTTTCTCATTAGTGTAAAAAATTATATCTCAGACAAGATCAACGCAGTTAAGGAAGGGTTTCTGGGGTTTTTTGGACTTGGAAGTGAAGAAGAAGAGGAAACCTCTACTAAACGCGGAATGGAGATTCCTTCCGGAAAAGAAGGTGCCAAACTTAGTGAAAGAGGACAAGCAGCAGTTGACGACCTTAAAGGAAGTGGCGTACCTGAAGTTGATCCCGAGACTGGTAAGCGTGGAAGAACTATTGGTGACGTGCCTTCTCCAGTTAAAACGTCTTCTGCTGATGTCGTCAAGCAACAGCAAGAACAATTTAAGAAAGATTTTGCGTCAGGAAAAGTAAAACCGACGACAACAGAAGAACCTAAACCTGTAAAAGTCAAAAAAATAGCAGATGATTTCTATAAAGAACAAGAACTTAGCGAAAAAGTAGGTGCGTTACAAGCAGAACAACGTGATATAAGTGCACAAAAAGAAACTATTATACAGGAAATGTTGGCAAAGGGTATGAGAGTACCTGCTGATTCAAGAGACCCTGATTATCCGTTTGCTGATTTGGATAAAAGACAAGCAGAAATTCGTGCGGAATTGAAAACAGCACGCGCTGAACTGGATAAATTTAGAGAGAGTAAAGGTCCAGATAAATTCGATGCTGCGCTAGAGGACGACATTGGGTTTGATGCTGCAATAGAAGGAAGCGATGATTTCTATGATGAAAAACCTATGAAGTTGAAAGGTGATTCCGCAGGTAATGTAACAACAAAAGTAACTACCAAAGTATCGGAATCTGGCGGTGGTTCAACGACCACCTTTGCTGACAAGAAAGTTGATACCGAAAAAAGCAAAGCATTGAGAGCAGAAGCAGATAAAATGCAAGCAGATCTAGATGCCAAACTAGAAGGCATGGATGATATGGAAGCGTTTGATTACTTAATGACCGATGAAGGCGCAGCAGCATCAAACGCAATTAAGGCGAAGCGCGTAGAAGCAAATGCTGCTATGGGTAGTGTTTCAGTTGCACCAGTAGTAGAACCTGGACAAGACCGTGTTTCTCTTTCTGAAACTATGTCTTCTGAACAGTCAAAACTGGATGCTGCAAAGGCAGAAGAATCTAAACCAAGTGCTCCAGTCGCTATTAATGCACCGAACACTAACACAACCGTCAGCAATCAAACCATTAACGCTGGACCAATGCCATCTGCTACTGATAAAAGTGACAGAACAGACCGTAGAGCAGCATTTAGAGGAAGAGCAATCTAAGGTTTCTTTTTCTTTTTATAAGGTGCTAGCGGTTTTAACTTCTTTAGTTTTCCTGGTTGCTTCTTTAGAATACCCATCTTTTTGAGTTCTTCTTCAGTCCAAACCTGAAAAGAGTATCCATTGTCTTTGGCAATTTTTCCTGCTGCTTCCCATTTGTTGCAGTTCTTTATCCAAGCAAATGCTTCGTTCAACGATTTTTTAGACCTTGGATTCTTTGTTGCAGGTGGCAAAGTCTGTTTCTTTGGTTTTACTTCAACCAATAACACCTTCCCGTTTTTGTATTTTATCCAAAAATCCACGTGATAGTTGTGGTATTTTTTATCCACGTCATAGTAATACCGCACCACAAAGTCTTCGCTATTCCATTTAGAGACTTCTGGGTTACTGTCTAGATGCTTCATTACAGCAAGTTCCCAAGAACTCCTATAGACCACCTCTTGTGTATTTCCTTTGTATTTGGAAATGTTCTTGACTTTATATTTTCCTTTATAATTGTTTGCCATGGGTATAAATAACTGAACGGATATCCTTATTTAGAAGGCAGAAAATGGCACTCGTATTTCCAGTAGACAGGACTTCCTATTTGGGAGAACTTCGTTTTACTTTAGTAGACAAAGATGAAAACCCTATTCGGCGAGATGAAAACCAGAATGCGATCGAACAAGTTCAACTTTATCTTCCACAGGGTTTACAAATAGGAGATAAGGTTGAATATGAAAACGCAGATCTTGGAGCAGTTGGCGCAGCAATTGCCGGAGGTCAAACTGATCAAGGTGCCGCTAGTGAATCGTTACTTTCTGAAGATGTGCAGAAAAAACTTTTGGGAGATATCATAAGCAAATTTAGTTCTAAAGCAGGACAAATTGCAGCAGCAAGAAATAGGATTTCTCCAAACCCAAACACTCGCGCTCTATTTAAGCAGGTTTCTCTCAGAAGTTTCGCTTTTGCCTTTAAGTTTGTTCCTACTTCTGAAGAAGAAGCAGAGAATATAAAAGAAATAATACAGTTTTTCAGAAAAGAAATGTACCCAACCGATATTGAAACGACGGTTGGCGATACAACTCTAAGTTTAGGATATAACTTCCCTGATAGATTTGAGGTTGAAATGATTTATGATGGAAAGGTGGTTGGACCAAAAATCGCCCCAGCATACATCGATTCTTTTTCTTCAAACTATAACGCCAGCACACAGACCTTCTTTAAGTCTAAAGACGGTAATTCTTATTTCTCAGAAATCGATATAAACTTCACCCTTACTGAATCTAAAGCACTCAGCAGGGCAGATATTGAGGCAGGTTTCTAATGGCAGTTACTAAATTTTTTCAAAAGTTCCCTAAAGTTCCATATAGTTTTGGTGACGGAGAACTTCCTGTAAATTATCAAAATTTAAGCGTATACATTGATGCGTTTGAGCAATTGGGCGAATTTGATGCGTACTATCAAAATTATCAAATAAAAGATCACCAAAGACCAGATCAAATTTCTTTTGAGTTGTATGGCACCACAGATTTTTATTGGACGTTCTTTCTCATAAACGAAAAAACCCGTCGTTGTGGTTGGCCAATAGACAATTCTCAGGTTTATAACAAAGCAAAGCAGTATTACCCTAATGTCGCGATAACAACAACTGGTACTTCGTTTAATCAAGAAACAGTAACGAATAAACCTATGTCAAGGTCTCTTGGATTTTCTTCAGGCAAATGGGTTTATTTTCCTGTCAATAAAGTAGCAGCAAAAATACTTCGAATTGATCAAAACTTAGCAACATTGTATCTTGATATAAAAAGCATTCCTGCTGAAGAATCCTTTATGTATGCTATTTCTGAAAATGACGCGAAAGCAGTTAATACTTCTGGGTTTACTAATTTTTCACCAACTTTAACCAACGACGAATACCTAAAAAGGTATGATAGAACCGAAATTCATAGAGCGTATAATCAATGGGATGCTATACACCATTATGAAGACGCAGATGGAAACTGGGTGTACCCAACTTATAATGGACCCCCCGATTACCGTTTTCAATGGAACAGTGTTTCGTCATATCAATCAATTTCCTATTTTCAAAGAATGAGAGATTTTAATGAAGAACTTCGTTCCATAAAAGTTCTGAAGAAACCAGTCGTGTTACAGGTTGTGACAGAATTCAACCAGTTGTTGAAATTGAGATAAAAATGACGCAGAATGTAAATTCTCAAGAATTTAAGATCAGTGAGGCAACTATCTTCGCCGAAAGGTTGCAAGATGAATATAACATCACAAACTATATCGGAGAACTTTCTTTTTTTGAAGATATAGAAAGACCGTATGTTACCGCACAGATTGTGTGTATGGACGACATAGGGTTATTCGATGAAGTTAAGATTCGCGGGTCAGAACAAATACGTCTTACTGTTGAAGCAGCAGATCAATCAGTTGGTGATTTAAGATTCACTATGATTATGAATATAGTCTCTATCATACAAACCAACAAAGTTGGTGATAGGTCTGAGATCTACCATTTGAATTGTATTTCTCCCCATGCTTACAGAGATGCAAATATCAAAATTTCCAGAGCATACACAGGAAAACTTGAAAATATTGCTATGGGGATCTTAAAAAATCACTTGGACGTTGATGTTGACATCTCTTACATGGGTGCCTGGACTTCTATGCAGAAACCTGTAAAAGTTCTTACACCTTATATTAGTCCCTTAGAATCTGCTGAATGGTTAATGCAAAGAGCAACTACTATGATTGGGTCGCCTTTCTATATCTGGCAAACAATCTATGATCAGGTAGAAGGCAGAGACACTTTAAGGGTTGGTAGTCTCGAGTTCATGTTGAATGCTCCTGCTTTTAATCCAGAAAAACCTTTAATATATTCTGCTGCACGAGCACAAAAAGTTGCTGCTCTTCCCTTAGCGGAGCAAGCAGTTACCGTGAAAAAGTTGAGAGTGGAAAACATACAAGACACATTGAAAATGGTTCACGAAGGTGCTGTTGGTGCAAGATTGCAAACTGTAGATACCTATACGGGACAAGAATTTGATCGTCATTATGCGATAACAGACCAATTAGAAAGGTTATCAACTATGCGTTCTATTCCTTTTGGTGCCGAACAAAACGTTTTTGACGAAAAACAAGAATTGACATACGGTAACAATACTAGAACTCTAGATCAGTTGGACGCAAGATATTTTAACACTATAACTTCTTTTGGAACATATGGTTCTTTTAATAGTTACCACGATGTTCAAGATGCTTCTGAAGCATTAAATAAACTTAGAGCACCCTCTGTCAGAAGTATGTTTAACAAGAATATGATTGACATAACAATTCCTGGCATATCGTTTTTTGCGCAACTAGGTAATGGAAATTCTGGCGTCAGTGTCGGGGATACGGTTTATATTGACTTCCTTAACTCAGACGTAGATACAGACGACGGAACAGTATACAATGAAGACCTTTCTGGGTTATTTTTAATACACAAGTGTAGAAATATTTTCAGAGGCACGGTTCACGAAATCGTTGCTTCCGTTTCTAAGATTGCAACCAGACCACCGAAACTAGTATGAGACCTTTAAACACAGAATACTATGGCGACGATTTTCGTTGGTTTGTCGCCACCGTGATAGACAATTCTCCTCCATATGGATATGAGGGAAGAATTAAAATTCGCGTGCACGGTATTCATTCAAGAGACGTAAACGATATCCCTCAGAACGATTTGCCTTGGGCGCAAGTTATGACCCCAAGCGATACTTATGGCGGGTCTGGGTTAGGGACTCATTGTCAAATACTTCCAGGAACTTTAGTTTTTGGTATGTTTTTAGATGGCGCACATTCACAACTGCCTCTGGTTATGGGTTCTCTCCCCAGAGTAGAGTACCCATCAGCAGTTCAGGCAGCCAACAGGCAAGACCCGTCTACCAATCCTTTTACTTACATTTTCACACAATCTAATGCACAACTACAAGACCCAGTTTTCTATAATCCAAGACAACCTGATGATACTGGACCGCTTCCTGCTTCTGACGTTGCTAGGTTTTTTATTGACAATGGATTAAACGCAAAGCAGGCAAGTTCTATCACTGGGGTCTTACAAGAAATAAGCGGACTGGACCCCGCGCAAAATTCTAATGGTTTTGGACTTGCTGGTTGGCCACTAAATACGCCTCGTTATTCTAGGTTTGTTGCATACACAAACAGACTTGCTCCCTCTCGAAGTATAAACGATTTTGAAGGTCAATTAATTTATGTTATGCACGAAATGAGAAGCACAAGGTCTACTGCTCTTACAAAAATATCGCGCGCACGAGAGATAAAGGGAAACCTAACTGGTGAAAAGATAGACGGAATAGAAACCAAGGGCAATGGCCAAGTTGCTGCTTTAGTTAAGTATTATGTGCACCCTCTTACAACTTGCAGCCAATCAGATGCAGAAACTAAAGCAGAAGAAATATATAAAGGACTTGGGGCAAGGTAATGGCACTCTTAAACTTATCTGAAATTTCAAGTTACATTCGCAACCTCTATGATCGCGTCGGATTGGACGACCTCAGAGAAGGTCATGCTGCTAGAATTCGAGAATGGTTCATCGCCAATATGTCAAATATTGGCAGATATTCTAACCGAGATTTTGAGAGATTTGGTAGTCTAAACACTGCTGACCCGAGCGACCCAAACGTTGCCCAAAGACAAGATGGTTGGCAAGCAGTTACTGAAGAAGTTCCAGACATAGACCATATAACTTATGGTACTGGTATTCTTTATATTCATGGTGAGATGGAAATTCCTTCCACCGAAGATAATCCAGGAAATGCTATTGTCGGAGACGAATTTGCGCCAACATCAAGAGAAGCAGATGCAAGCACTATCGCAGGACAACATTTTTTGGTTGCTACAACTTCTCAAAAGGGAACGTTCAACGAAACTCAAGACGGAAGTGATGTTATCCAAGGATATAAGTGGAACTTTTCTAGCGATACTCCTACTGGAGATGGCGACGAATCTGGGCATTGGTGGTATGATACGATAATAAGGTCAGGTTCTTCTCCAACCAAGACAAGTTCTTATAAAGAAACTTCTACTAAAAGAAACGCTGAAGCAGCTGCTACCTCAACAACTCCATCTGAGTTTAACGATGCAACTATCTACGGATTAGACAACGAAAGAAACAACTATCCATTTATTATCATTAATTCTGGCCAACCACAGAGTATTAACACCTTATTACAATCCCTTGACGGAGACAACGGAATGTTTGACGGAACTCTTCCTGGACCTGTTACTTTGAATAACACATATCCGCCTCAAGCAAATAACGGACTAACTATCTCTCAAGAAAACCGTAGAGCAATTCTTGACTATATTTCTCCGCTGAACGAGACTCCATCTGATGGCAATTCTTAATCAATCAACTTACAACCAGTACATTGCTGAAGGTATAAGAAATGCCTCAGGATTGTCGAGCAGTCTTGGTATATTTTCTGGTGGGTCGATGCCCGATATTGTCAGAACACAAATTGTAAAGATTATTTCTGATGCTTTGCGAGGTATCGATACAAATATTCCTGGGAATATTCCTGGAGAAATTTATGATACAGTTGCCGACTTGATGCTTCCCTTCACCCCTTCTATGAACAAAAACACCTTGATCGATGTATTGAAGTCCAATTCTGTATTTGGGCAAATTGGAGGAGGAATATTAAACCTTGATACGGTTATTGCAGACGCATTAAACAGTTTTATTAATTACTATGAAAGAAGATTACTTGAAGTCACAGGAGGGGTTGGCGCAGTTTTGGGTTCTTTGGGGATCAGTGGATCTCTTGCTCAAATAGCAGAACAAATTACAGGAGATGTTGTAGCGTCTATTAATGCTTCTTTGGGCACCTTGCTCTCTCCGTTAGAATTATCTAATATATCACCAAGAGTTGTTGCCACTTTTTTAAAAGGTTCTGGCGAAATAAATCTGTTCACTGATCTTCCTCCTTCTTTTGCCCCCCTTCTCACAGATCCAGAAATCAAAGACCTTGTGACCTCTGTGGCAGATCCTTTGGGTAATGTAGACCTTGACGACCTAAGTCCTTCTCAGAGAGATACCTTTGCTGCTTCTTATGTGAAAGCAGCAAGCGGGACTAATGCTAGTACTGGTTCTTTGCAGTCTTTGATGTCGTCAACTAGGGGCACCATCGCGGGAACTATTGACAACACGACCGATTTGCCAGGACCAAACCCATATATTATTGACGTAGATACTATAGACGCAGAAGGTTCTTTTATTTCTTCTATAGAAGAACTTGAGGCAGAGATGTCTAGCATCACGAGAGGCATAAGCGAAGTCATAGTGCATTGGTCAGAGACTTTCACAAACGCCAACCTTAGTGCTTCTCAACTCACAGAACTAACGGGAGCAGGTGATAATGCTTATCATCTTATTATTCGTAGAGACGGTTCTGTTGAGAGGGGCGTCCCTTTGAATAAAGCAGGAAAGCATTGCGACCTAAATGGACATGACGAACACTCAATAGGAATCTGTTTCGTTGGGGGGTTGAACGTTTCTACTGGAGCATCAAACCTTTACGAAGTTGCTTCTACAAGATCGATTAGTAGATCTCAGTATAATACTTTTTATCAAATTATGAGAGTATTTTTTAGTCAGTTCCCAGGAGGACAGGCACTCGGGCATATGGACATAGACCCAACACAAGAAGATCCAGGGTTTGATGTTCGGACTTACGTTTTCAACAACTTTAATAAATTAAGTTTGTACACTGACCCAATTAATCAAGCAGGGTTTACACCAGATGATATTTTAGCAAAACTTGAAGAAACTAATTCCGAGATAGATGCACTTGAAAAAGATCCAGACGTTATGGAGAAGAAGTTTTGACAACAACAAATAACAAAATTGAAGACCGTCTGGCAAAAGAAAACGGTGTTGAAAGAGAGTTCAGCGTTGGTATCTCTCGAGACGGTATGTCAGATCCAACAGGCGAATACCCTCTCCGTTCTAACTGGTTCTCTCCTAGTGTAAGTGCTTCAGCACGTGGTATTCAAATAAACGACCTTCGTTTAGGTGGATCTACTCTTGGCGTAAACTTTGACGTTCCTTATGCTTCGCCTTCAATCTACCCATTTAATCAAGCAAACACCACTCCCTCTGGACATTCGTTTGAAATAGACGATACTCCAGGGAACGAAAGAATACTGTTGAAGCACCACACAGGTGCTGGAGTAGAACTTAAACAGGACGGTTCTGTTGTTGTGGTCTCTAGGTCGCACCAAGTACAGGTTGCTGGTGCTGATCACGAATTAGTAGTTTCTGGTCAAGGAAATTTAACCTATGACGGAGACCTAAACCTTGTTGTTAATGGAAACTATAATGTTGAAGTTGGCGGGACTATGAACGTGAACGTCGGCGCAAATTACAATCAGTCAACTCATGGTTCGTTAATTACTGAAACTGGTGATACCCATAGCACAATTGTTCGTGGTAACAAGGACACAAAAGTTTGGGGAGACACGTTTGATTTTTATTCTAGCGATGTAAAGATTGTTGGTAAAAAAGACATTAGAGTTATCGCGAAAAAAGATCATATCGTCAATGCTGGTAGAAACGTGAGGGCGACAGCAGAGGACGGTTGGCATGTTGCGTCAGGAAATCAGGCAGTGCTCTCTTCGAAAGATGTAACGGTTGTTGCCCCAACAGGAAAGATCGGTGGGTCTAATATGCACTTCGTAGGGTCTCTCTACACAGGTCCAGACGACGATAATGGTAGTGCTACGGTATTCCAAGGAAACCTTGTAGGACGCGCTCTGGAGGCGTGGACAGCGAAGTTTGCTCTGTACGCAGACGAGTCTCACTGGGCACATCGATCGAGTTATGCTACTAAGGCAGATACTTCTAAGTATTGTTTCCATGCATTTCAGGCAGTAAGTTCACCAGTGGCAGACCCTGGTGGTAATGTACCTGGCACTGTTGATGCAGTTGGATATGATCCGACAAGCACAACAGCACACGATGGTTCGCCTACATTAACATCTGACCCAACCTATCAATTTGACTGGGGATGGAACGTCGACGACACAAACACTGCTGGACCGCAAATAGAAGGCAGGGTGGGTGCTAACGTTTCGCCAAACTATTCAACAACAGGAGATTGGAACGACGTTTACTTGAAGACGTCTCCGTTTGCTGTTCGTAAGGTACTTGTTGACGAAGATAACACGATCGAAGATAAGATTGCGAAGATTGATTCGTACACGTATTACTTTAACTGGACACCAACCACCCAAGAGATTCGCTCTAAATTGCGTACGATGGACGGTGCTAACGATGCACAAACTTCGCCAGAGAAACAGACCGATGGCGCCAAGTGTATTCAATCTCTTCTTGACGAAAACAGAATACACCCTCACTATACGTTGCCGCTTCCTCCTGCCCCATACGAAATTAAGAGGACAGGACAGGCACAACCTACAGCAAAGTTTGGATACAGTCTACTCGGGAACCCTGTAGAAAGGTCTTCTAAAACGTTTTTGCCAAAGAACAAAGTTTCTTCTGTCAGAACTATTTTGGCAGATCCAGTTTATAATCCAGATAAAAACAGCACACCAATAACAAGCAACACAAAACTATCTAAGTCTTGTACTGTTTCTAAATTCCTCGGTGCACCTGGATCTAAAACTTCACTAGATTTTGTGCCGCTGTTTGATCAAAGACAAAACTTAGCAAGGCAGTGGTACTTGCATGCTTGGTTGATGGAAGGTATTGCCTCCTCTAATGAGTTTGGTCGACATAGACTACAAGTTACAGAAGGATATTATCACCCTGCCAGCGGTATCAGGGAAGCATATGATGCATCAAAAGAACAACCAACTGCTCGTTATTGGAGAGAACCCTATAGAAAAGAAGATGGCGGTTCGACGCAAATTTCTTTGATCACAGGCAGACCAACAATCAATCAATTGAAGTATGAAGGACGCGCTGTTGTATACACGCTGTTCAACTCAAGGGGCAAGATTGACTACAGTGCCACCTTTGACCTCTCTTTGTATATTAGAGATACTTTCTTCTACGATCAATTAAGTTTAGATTACGACTTTATTCGCCCAGACGGAATATTGTCTCAGCAGTTAATTGTGGTTATGCCAACTGTAGACACAAGTTTTAAAACTTCTTTTCAAATGAAAGTTGGAACGTACTTTAATAGAAGAATACTTTCTGAGGACGATTTGGTAGAGATATCTGATTAATTGGCGTATAAATAAATGAAGTAAATTAATTGGAACCTCCGATGGCACTGAATAGAGTACTTCCAGGGTTAAAAAATAAAACTCTACTTACAGGAAAGACAAAATTCAACTCAGACGTTGATTTGTCTTTTACAGCCAAACCAGGGACACCTACCAGTTACGACAGTTCTGGTGTTGGGCAAGATTTTAAAGGCGACATTTATAAAAAAACTGATGTTGCTGCTGTACTACAGTCTGTCGAAAATATATTGTTAACCAATACCCAAGAAAAACCTTTTGAACCCAGTTTTGGTGGAAATTTGAGATCTCTCTTATTTGAAAGCAGTACCAAAGTTTCTGAACCTTTTGTGACAAGAATAATAACCAAAACCCTACAGCGTTGGGAACCTAGAGTTGAAGTAAAAAATATTACTTATCTTCAAGGAGAAAAAATTATTGAGAGCGGTTCTTCTGATCTTCTTAGGTATTCTTCTAATGATTTGAGGATAAAACTGGACTTGAACATCAAAAACATAAGTTTCGAAGAAACTGTCACAACAACCATAAATTTGAATAGGTTACGATAATGGCAACCACAATAAAATCAACAGAATTAGACTTCAATGCCATTAAAGAAAGTTTAAAGAACTTTTTAAAAGATGGTGGGCAATTTAATGATTATGATTTCGACGGTTCTGGTATAAACAATATTTTAGACGTTCTTGCATATAACACTCATTATAATGCACTTTTGACCAATTTTGCATTAAACGAGTCGTTTTTAGTCACAGCACAATTAAGACCTTCTGTTGTCTCTTTAGCGGAATCTTTGGGATATATTCCGGACTCTAAAAAATCTTCTGAGTGCACTATTAATTTTTCAATAACTCCAAACTCGGTTAGCAATTTAGCGACTCAGGTCAAATTACTTCCTGGTGAGTTGGTCCTTCGTGGAACAAAAGACGAGGTAGACTATACATTTAGTAATAGGGTAACTGTTGAAGCATTTTTAGAAAATGGGACGTATAAATTTTATCCTGCGGGCGACCCTGATGGGACAATTTTCGTCTACGAAGGAGAAGAGAGACAACAAGACTTTTTGGTTGGGTCTTCATTAGATACTGTTTATGTTATCCCCGACAAAGAAGTTGACATAAGCACTGCCATTGTCAGGGTGTTTGAAGATCAGGCATCCTCTGAGGTAGACGGAGGTTCAGAATTTTCTGTTTATCAAAACCTAGTTGACGCTACAACGATTGATGAAGAATCTAGGTTGTATGTTCTTAGAGAATCCCCTAATGGATTTTATGAGTTGTCTTTTGGTAACGGAACAACTCTCGGTGTTTCACCAAAGGCAGGAAACGTCGTTGCTGTTAATTATCTTCGAAATAGCGGAGAAACAGCAAATGGAATACAAAGTCTTGTTCTTGCTTCTGACATCTACATTGGAAGTTATCTCGTAGACCCCAATTTAGATACAGTTAATCTCGAAACGGTGACAAGTTCCTCTGGCGGTACTGCTGTTGAGTCTATTGAATCTATAAGAAAAAATGCCCCATATCAATTTTCTTCACAAAACAGAATGGTAACTGCTAACGATTACACCGCACTCATACTAAAGAAATATTCTTCTTTTATTAGTGACATACAATCTTGGGGAGGACAAGACGAACTTGACCCAGATTTTGGAGCAGTATATGTTTCTATAGTCTGGAAAGCAGGACTAAGTTCGCAAACAATTTCTAATACTAGGCAAAAGATTCTAGAGTTAGCAGAACAATATTCTATAACATCTTTTCAGTTAAGGTTCCAAGATCCAGTAGAAACTTATATTGCGACTGAAGTGTTTTTCCAGTTTAATCCTGCTTTGACAGGATTGACTCAATCCAACATACGAGCAGCTGTGAACACTTCTGTAGAAGAATATTTTGCAGAAAATACTGGAAGTTTTGGTAAAGTATTTCGTTTGTCAAACCTGTTAACCGATATTGACGCTACTGATCCTTCTGTGCTCTCTTCTCGCGCGGAAATTGTTCTTAATAGAAGGGTATTTCCTCAATTGACACAGATAAAAGATTATGTTGTAAAATTCCCAGTCGCAATAAGAGACCCTGTTGTACAACAAGCAAAAACTGTCTATACCAGCGAGTTTACCTACAAAAATAAAACAGTGTTTATAAGAAACAAATTGAACGAAAGAGTTCGTGTTTCTGGCGAAGGACAAGACGCAGTATTTGAAGTTAGACCTTCTAACGTTTTAGAAATAGTCGATTCTTTTGGTGACGTCGTAGTAGACAATATAGGTTCCTACGATAGAACTACTGGAACAGTTACTATAACTGGATTAAATGTTCAATCTATTCCAGGGGGAAGATCTTACATAAAACTTTATGCTATTCCTGCAAATAAATCTGTTGTGACTTCAGTCCGAAACAGTATTGTAAAGTTTGATGCAGAAGAATCGTATTCCAAAGCAGTTATCACTGACACCGAGTAACAAGCATGTCAATTGACAAGACAACATCCGATATCTATCGATACGACCTAGACTTTGATCGGTATGAAGTTTTTAATGCTTTGCCGTCTCATTTCGACGATAAGTACCCAAATTTAGTAAAGTTCTTGGAAGAGTATTATAAAAGTCTTGAAGCAGGGGATAACCCTGTTTCAAATATTCAAGATCTCCTAATATCCCGTGATGTAGTACAAACAAAAACTGAATTTTTGACATTTATCGCAAGCGAACTTTTACTCGGCGAACCTTATTTTGAAACGTTCAACGATAAAAGATCAGCAATACAATACTCAAACATACTCTATAGATCTAAAGGAACAGAATATTCTATAAAACAGTTTTTTAGGATATTTTATGGAGTAGATATTGAAGTAGAATATGGGAGAGATAGAGTATTTAATGTGGGCGACCCCAGATTAGAAACGCTAGAGTATATTGGTGGTGGGGTTACAACAGGTAATAACTTTTCTTTTACATTTCCGGACGCAGTAGTTACAGTCTTTCTGCAAAAAGATGACGGAGAATTCATAGAAATTGTTGAAGGTGTAGACTACGAATTAAATTATTTTGAAAAAAAGGTTTCTTTAAAAACTACCTCTACTCCTTCTTGGGCAGTTAATGCAGAAGGCAACCCAACTTCATATGCATCTGATGTTTCTCTTAATTATGCTGCTAGTAACGCTTTGCTATATCAAGGAAAAAAACTTAGAATTGAATCTGAAAAAACTTCTAACACAGCAATTGGTTCTGATGTTACGGATAAAAGAATAACTGACAATAGGTTTTTCCAGTTATATGGATTGCTGATATCTACACCACTTTCCGTTAATGTTTGGCAAAGAGCATATAAGTCTTTCATTCACCCAGCAGGTATGTACCTTGCAGGAAAGGTAGACATAACTTCAGTATTTGATTTGGGGTTGGGGTTGGTTCCACCTGCTCTTATCCAACCGCCTCCACCAGTATTAATTGTGCAAACAACTAATATAACAACAAAACAAGAAACAAAGGGACTTCTAACCTCTTCTGTTACTGAGATTGCTCCTGGTCCGGATGGATATAGAATTAGAACCAGACCAAACGATATGTTCCACCCAAGAACAATTGCAAATTGGGACACGCAATATGGTTCTCTCGCTGACGCGGATGATATAAATGCTAGAACTCTTGATGATAGTTATGCTGACCTATCTAATATAATCAATTTGATAGACGAAGATGTTTGGCATTTCAGTTATTTGCATTCTGTTGATAGTGACGGACTCGGTAACGGCGACTCTGCTCCTATTTTGGGATATAATGGCGACATATAGTTGATTTTGAATAAAACCCTTATAAATAGTCAATACAAATAAACGGAAATTTTGGAAATGGCAACCAGAGAAATTTTAAACAACGGTACTACTGCCAATGATGGTACTGGCGATACTTTACGTCAGGCAGCAGATAAGATCAATACAAATTTTCGGTCTTTATTTCTGCTGTTTGGGGATTCTGTCTCTTCGACCACAAACATCAGTTTTGATTCTGACGGTTCAATTATTTTTGAAAATGGGACATACGATACAAAATTAGTTGCAGCAACTACTTCAGGTAGTAATAAAACTATCACTCTCCCTAATGCTACTGGCACCGTTGTATTAAAGGACACGACAGATATCCTGACCAACAAAACGTTGGTTGACGTCATTACCGATGACATTCACGATAGCAACGATAACCCAATTATTTCTTTTAATGGTACTCCAAACGCAGTTAATCATTTTGAAGTTAAAAACGGCGATTCTTCTTATGGAGTTGTCATTGGGGTTACGGGGGATTCAGGCGATGTAGATCTTCATCTTCATCCACTTAACAACGGCGTAGTTCATGTAGACAGCAGACTTGTGTTTACTACTGAAACAATTACAACTACAGGATCTACTGCCAGCGTCAAACTTCCAACTTCTTTTCTTAACAAATCATCTACACCTTTTGCGGTTGCCCTACCAGACGGTGTAACGATAGGAGATGAGAAAAAGTTTGTAAATATCAATACTGGTACTGCTACGATCACCCCAGCAAATTTGGCGGGTGGAACAACAATACAAGTCGCTCAACACGCTGCTTGTTCTTTAATCTGGTCAGACTCTGCTTGGCATCTGATTACAGATACTGGCATCACATTAGCATAATAGGTAAAGGAAATGGCCGCTACTATAACTGAAAGTCTAAAAAGAGATATATTAACTGATCTCTATAACAGCACCCAAAACGTTGGATTAGATTCAGGGCAAGACTCGGATAGATTTTATTTGGCGATTGGAAGATCAGAGGAATGGGATTCTGACGTAGAACCACCTGCACCAACTCCAAGCAATCGCTCCGTTAAAGATTTTCAAGCATCTATCCAGTCAATGAAATTGGTTCCGGACGTTTCCTATGTTGTACCAAGGCACAGTTGGACTGCTGGTAACTTTTATGAAGCATGGGACGATGAGTATAATTCTAATACAACGATTTCTGCTTCTGGCGATATTCAAAACCCGTATTACGTTCTTACTGACGACGATAATGTTTATGTTTGCCTTCAAAAAGGGTATACCTCTCAAGCAATTCCTAGACAATCTCTGTATAAACCAATAGACACCTCAGGAAACCCCTTTTCTGCTGGTGACGATGGATATATCTGGAAGTTCATGTACAATATTGGCGCAGCGGAATCCAGAAAATATATTACTTCTGCTTACATGCCTGTTGAAAAGGTGTTAGACTCTTCTCAAACAAATATTCCTTTCGATAATTTATCAGTTTCTCGTAGACAACAATTTGGATTACAAAACAATGCGATTCCAGGACAAATCATCGGAATAGCAGTAGACAGCGGTGGTTCTGGTTTTACTTCTAAACCGACAATAACCATTACACCAATTTCTAGAAATACGTTAACAAAGTTCGATTCTGCTCAATTAGATTCTGATGTTACTCCAGCGCAAGCATTTGCTCGTATTCATAATGGATCAATATATGAAGTAATTATGAAGGCAGACTCTACTGACGGGGACAGTGTAGGCACGTTTACTTTCGGCAAAAATTATTTTGATGCTTCTATTACTGTATCTGGAGGTGGCGGAACTGGGGCAAAACTGCGCGCAATTATTGCTAATGATTCTGGTATGGGAGGAAACCCCATAAAAGATTTAAACTCTTCTGCTATAATGTTTAACGCAACTTTAGACGGAACAGAAAATAACGATTTCCAAGTAACTAACGATTTCCGTCAAATAGGGATTATTAAAAACCCACTAAAAGATTCTGCACAATATCCTGGGTTTTCTGGAGATTCTGCTGCAAGCGATGTTACACTTAATGCGCTTAAAAAATTGTATGTTGCGGGCGGGTTGAATTATTCCAATATTCTTGGTGATGAAACTGTTATAGGTAGTGTTTCTAACGCAAGAGCAGTCCTAGATTATTTTGACGAGACGAACGATATTTTGTATGTTCATCAAACAAGAGAAACGGGATTTAAACCTTTCACAGATTCTGACACTGTTTCTGTTGGTGCTGGAGGTAGTGGTATTTCTGTTATCCCCAACCCAGCTGGAGGGCAACCCGTTCTTCGCCCTGCTGAGGTAAACAACTTCTCTGGAGAAGTGATCTATATAGACAACAGGTCACCAGTTACCAGAGATAATGAACAGACAGAAGACATTAAGATTGTAATAGACCTTTAAGGAAATAAGAAATGCCTAATCAGTTTACATCAACAACGTTCTCTGATACATATAGGGACGATTTTAAAGATAGTGCTGGATACCATAAGGTTCTATTCAATTCTGGACGTGCTCTCCAAGCGAGGGAACTCAATCAGTTACAGACTATTTTACAAACTCAAATCACCAGAATGGCAAACAACATCTTCATGGATGGTGCTGCTATATCTCCGAAATCATCTGGTGCTGGAACTGACATCGTTGATTATGTTATCGTCACAGACGCATCTTTTGCCCTTGATGCCGCCGACTATATTGGGTTAGAGTTTACAGGCGAATCAAAAACAGGAACGAGCGGACTAAAGTTTCAAATAAGTTATATTCAAGAAGCGAAAGACGATAACGCGGGTGAGAGTACGATTCATATCTTGTATGGAAGGTATGTCTCTGCTAATCAACAAAGTGTTTCCACAGACGTTCAAACCGAATCTTTAACGTTTGATGATGCAGAAACGTTAGTAAACGGTAGTAATAGTCTTACTGTTCGAACAAAACATAGCGGTTCGGCGATAAACTCTACTGGAAAGGGTGTCCTCTTTTCTGTACAAAGAGCAGAATTTTACGTTCAAGGACACTTTGTATACGTTCCTAAACAAACTCTAGCAATATCAAAATACAGTTCTTATGTTGATGCAGAAGTAGGGTTTGAAGTAACGCAAGATGTGGTAACTACCGCTGATGACGATGCTTTGTACGACAATCAAGGAACTCGACCTAATCTGTCTGCTCCTGGTGCCGATCGATATAGAATCCAGATGACTTTGTCTACGAGAGACGCGGTTGCAGTAGCAGAAGATTTTGTTTCCTTTGCAACTGTTCGTGCTTCTAAAATCGTACAAATAAAAGAAGGAACTGACAATTTTAATCAATTTGAGAAACGACTAGCACATCGCCACCATGATACTCATGGAAACTTTATTGTCAACGACTTTGAGATACAATTTAGAGAAGGCGATGACAGTGCTCAAATGATTTATGACATTCCTGCTGAACAGTTAGGGGTGCGTCCACTAGCATTTTTAGATGGATTCCGCCTAGAGCATAAAGTCGGAAAAAGTTTAGTTGTACCGAAACCAACTTCTTTTGTTACCGACTCAGATCAAAACATTAATGTTTCTTACAAAAACTACGTTGCCTTTGACAACCTAAGTTCAGGCGATAGTTCTCTGGGCAACTTAGATAGTGATTTTGAGAACGCAATAACAAATCAAAAGAAAATTGCTCTATTTGATGCGGATTCGGCTGTTATTGGTTATACCAGAGTGAAATCTCTTGTCGACAGAGGTTCTGCTATAGACAGTGCTCGATACAGAATGCACCTTTTCGACATACAAATGTCTGGCGCGAATAATTTTAGAGACGTATTTGCTATCGGAGATTCTACCGATTTTGCAAAAGCAGTAAAACCATTGAGGGAAGATAATCAGACTTATGTAACTTCTCCAGAAACGAATACCAGTCTTTTTGAAGTCCCTGGAGGAAGGGTCAAACAAGTCAGTGTGGATAATTTCACTGTTCAAGAACAGACGAGTAAAACGGCAAGTGGTGGTGTAGTGACTATCACAATTGCTGCTGACGAATCTTTTACAGATGAGGCGCAATGGATCGCGATTAGAAAGGATAACAATACCGTAGAGAATATTGACGGTAAAATATCAGTAGTTGGAAACACAGCTACTATTAGTACTCTAAGTGGGACAACTTCTCGATATGAAATTTTCTATTATGTGAGCGTTGATGACCCATCACCAAAGTCTAAAACATATTCAGAAAATTGGTTCGATTTTTCTCGTACTTCGCCAGATAGTGACTTTACTATTGATCCTCTTTCTATTACTGCTAATGAATTGTATGATGGTATTTCTTTGATTGCAGCATACGATAGTGATAGTGCTGGTTCAAATGTTCTGCACCAAGTCGCTTTTGATCCAGGGCAAAGAGACAATTATTACGGACCTGTAAAATTAATCCCAGACGGGGTTGCTGCTGCCGTTACAGATATAAGAGCCAAGGTCGCATACTTTACTTGGGGATCGGGCGGAGACTTTTTCTCTGTTAATTCTTATGACATAGAAGATTCTACTTGGTTTGACTACGGCGATATTCCGAATTATGTTTCTAATAAAAGCGGTCGAATATATCCATTACACAACTACCTAGACTTCCGATCAAAACTAGATCCTGATTCTAGTGCAATGACTTCTGGAGATCGTTTTAGGTTGCCAAGAAACGACGATCAAATAAACTACGGTGTTCAATTTTATAATCACCGACTAGACCATGTGGTTTTGAAATATGACGGCGATTTTCGCCCAGTGGTTGCAGTAAACCAAGGAGAAGAATCTTTACAACCAGTACCTCCAGGAGAGAAAAAGGGAGAAATGGTTCTGTTTGATGTTGCTCTTGGAGGAAACACTAAGAGTTCTTCTGACCTGTCCTGGAACCGTCGACAATATCGTGGGTTTAAAATGAACGACATACACGATATTGAGAGAAGAGTTGCTCGTCTTGAAGAAACTGTTTCTTTGACTGCTCTTGAACAGGAAGCATCTAACCTCGTAGAACTTGATGCTGACGGTAATATCCGCTCCAAGACTGGTTTCTTTGTAGACGATTTCACTAAAGGTTATGCGTTCACTGCCTCAATTATTAACAACAGCTTTATAGACGATGCGTCTTTTGCTACCTCATCTTTAGATGAGGGTAACTTCACTATGCATTGTAAGTTAGAAGCAGAGAATATTGGGTTTAATTATGACTCTGCCAATCTATATTCTTCTCGTGGTGTAACAAAATCTAACATAATCAAGAAAGGTGAAAACCTTATGTTAGACTACATAGACGTTTTAGACACGAGTATGAAAAATGAGATGATTTCTTGGAAATCTACTGGAAACTATGAAGAATTTGGATATTATAATGTAAACCCATTTAACGTCTTCATGGGAGAAGGTATTCTTCGTTTGAACCCATCAAGAGATATTTGGTTCGATACTCGAAGGTTGCCAGACAAGCATATTAATGGCGGTACTATAATCCGTCGAATTGGTGAACCTTTAGTACCAAGAACTTTTACTTATTCCAGAACTTCTGTTATTATTCGCTGGGTTCCTCGCCCTAGAACAGAACCTACTGGACCTGCTGGACTTTTTGGTGCGCTCCTTGGTTCTAGCAATACTGCCCTTGGTCGTGATAACCAACAAACTGAAGACAACTGGTTTGATTTGGTAGACTTACAAGGTGGAACTAGAACAGAGACATATCGAGTCACGCAGAGCGTCAGAACTAAGGTTGTCAGCGATCAAACGTTCACTCGCGATCTTGGTGACAGAACTGTTGCTATTCTTTCAGTACCTTTCATGAGGCAGAGAAGAATTTTTGCTAAGGCACAAGGAATGCGCCCGAACACTCGTTACTGGTGTTACATGAATGGAATACAAATGAATCAGTGGGTTCGAAGTAGAACAGAAACTGAGTATAACTCTTCTATTTCTGCTGGCGATCACAGAAGAGGAGTTGCGCAAACAAACGTAAGTTTGAAAAGTCACCCATTCGGTAGCGATGCTGAAAGAACTTTGATATCTGATAACGACGGAGAATTGTTCTTTGAACTCTGGATTCCTAATAATTCTGTGATTCCTATTCCCCTTTCTACGCAATTCAACACTCAGCAAGAATGGAATCAGTGGATTGCAAATTCTCGCAAGTATGCAAAACAATATGGTTCGGTAAAATCTGTTAATGCGTTGAATGAAATGGGTTGGAAGTTCCGTTGTGGAACGCATCAGGTTAAACTTTTAGACATATCAACGTATAACCCTGATGGGGCGTTGTCCCGTGCATCAACTTCTTATAGCGCATGGGGAAGAATTTCATTAAGAGAAAGAACCTTTGCGCATACTCGGGTGGTTACTGTTCAAGATGAGTATGTTACTGAGAGTGAAGAACTTATTGGAGTTAGCGAAGATTGGAGACCAAGGGATCCCCTTGCACAAACATTCACCGTCGACGGTGGTGCTGGTGTTCCTGGAGTTTTTGTAACCAAAATTGACACGTTTATTCGAAGCGCACCTAGCGTATCAGATACTCAGGTTCCACTACAATTGCAACTAAGGACAGTAAGTAGTGGTGTTCCTGATAGAGACGTGATCAGCGAACAACACAGAGTGTATAAAACTGCTGCTGCTGTTAGGACTGCTATATCAGGACAGACTGAAACTTTGGCTTCTGTTCTTGCTCATCCAGTAACCTTTGAGTTTGAAGAACCAGTATTTTTGCGCTCAGGAGAAGAATATGCCTTTGTTCTTTTAGCAGAGTGCGATAAGTACGAAGCATATGTTGCGACAACCTATGATCTTGTGTTGGGTTCTACTTCTAAAAGGGTTTCAAAACAACCATCGAAAGGTTCATTATTCCTTTCTCAGAATGGTTCTACTTGGACGCCAAAACAAAATCAAGACATGCCATATCGGATTTACACCGCGAAGTTTAAAGAAACAGGTGGAGCAAACTTTTATAATGAACCGCTCGAAAGGCATATCCATAACTATGCTTCGAGTTTGCGTGTAGACTCAGATAATCTTAACAGATTGCGAGTAGACCACCTTGGGCATGGACTTGGCTGGGGAGACCTAGCAGCAATAACAGGACTGGATTCTGCGGCCAAGTATAACGGTGTGTTTGGTTCTAGTATAATGGATTCCGCGAACAAAGTCATAAATCCAGATATAGCAGGATATTATATTTCTCTCGATAGTGCCTTCACCTCAGTGGGAACTTTTGGAAGCGATTCTGTTGCAAGTAATAGAGGATTTTTCATTGACCGCGCATTGTTGAATTTCCAAGATCACGAATTTGAAAACACTGGTATTGTGTACAACGCAAGTTTTGTTAGCGGAACTTCTCATTCTAAAATCTCGCAAACACAAGGTGTTGATGTACGGTTTAATATAGACAATACCAATACAACTATGCCAAATACTTTGCCATATTTCTTTAAAACACCAAAATATGTTGCCAATCAAAATCAAGAAGATTCTGTTCTTTCAGCACCTTCTATTGTGGTTAGCGCAACGTTGACCACTAATCAAAAGTCGACTTTTGGTGGAGACCTTTTCCGAGGAGGTGTGAGTTCTGGGTATGTTTCTGACGTTTCGCCTATAATTGATACGCAAAGTATCGGTATGGTCGTTATGAATAACGTTATTGACAATCAACCGATCGATTCAGACGCAGCAGGAGTAGCTGAGAATCGTCCTGAAGGTTATATCCGTGAGTCTCACCCAACGCTGGGAACAACTCCTTCCAAGCACATAACTAAGATCGTGCAGTTAGGACAAGCAGCAAACGGAATTAAAGTTCTTTTGGACATGTATAGACCTCCACAATCAAGTTTTGATCTATACTATAGGACAAGTGCTGAAGCGGACGAGAATATGTACGAGAATTCTTGGATTTTAGCAACTGCTCAAAACGATCCTGCGCCTTCACCTTGGGTGAATAATGACGAAAATATTACCTTTACGGAATATCGATATCTTATCGGAGGGGAAACAGGTACTCTTCCCGATTTCACCTCTTTCCAACTGAAGGTTGTGCTTAAATCGACAAATACTTGTCAAGCACCAGTGTTAGGTAACATTCGCGCTATTGCTCTGATATAATGTCTGAAGCGCATTTTAAAAAGGTAGAAGGTTCTAGTAGTTTATACAAGAACCTTGCTACTGGAACTGTTATAAATACCAATGAAGAGGAGATCCGTCTTGCGCGACGGCGCAAGGCGATTTCAATCGAACAAAAAGAAAATAAATTGAAACTAGAAAGCGAATTCGCTTCTCTTAAAGACGAGATCTCAGAACTCAAAGATCTTATAAAAGGATTGGTAGGAAAGCAAAATGGCATTTGATAGCGCACACCCACTTTTTCAAACTACTGACACTTTCCAGCAGTTAATTCAAGACCTGAATTACTATGGCGATAATGTCGATTCAGATCTAAGTTATCTCGATTCAGCAATAGGTCCAGGAGGCAATAAAACTCTTCGTGGTCTTGACGATTTTACTGCTGGAACTCTGGTAGATGCATTAAACGAACTCGATTCAGACTTACACGGATCTGGTGGTGGTTCTGGTGCTGATCTAACCACACAAGCAAAGACGGTTGTTGGCGCAATCAACGAGATTGAAGCAGTATTCGATGCATCTGCAAAAAATATTACTGCAGGTTCAGATGACTTTGAGGTCATTGCTAATGAAATTATACTGAATGCTGAAGGTAATGTAAATCTTGATGCTAATGGAGGCAGTATTGTCCTTAAAGACAACGCTGTGGAATGGGGTTCTCTGACTAACAACTCAGGCAACGTTTTAATTAAATCGGGCATTGTTACTGCGATGACATTTGATAGTGGTAATGTGACAGTCGGTGGTAGCATCACCCTTCCATCTAGTGGCACAGGAAGCATAACCGCCAGCGAGATTTCTGCCAATACTGTTCATGGTGCTATTGACGAGGTAAATGCTAGGATACCAAACGTATACAATAGAAGTTCTGTGTTGCTAAACCCATAATTAAGGTTTCATAATGTCGTTAGTAAAATCTATACCGCTAACACTTTCTTCATTAGGCGGTGGTGCCATGAATGCCATCCCTTCTTCGCAAGAAAGTTATTATGGGCAACAAGGTTCTCTATTAATACCAACAGAATTTCCGGTTGGAGATTCTGCATATTATGGTGCCCTTTCTACAGATGCAACTAATTCCTCCATAGGCACTTATACTGATACGTTTTATAACGAAGCAGTTGGCACTCACCCTGGAAGTTCTCTCTCTACAGGTTCTACCACAACTACTCTTTATCAAAATAAAGGTGATTCTGTAGATGCTTTTGCTGAATGGCATCGAACAGTTGCTGCTGACTCTAGCGGCGACATTTATGAGATGGATTCGGACTCGTTTTTACGCTGGGGGAAGAGACTACTGAGTAATGCTCTGTCTAACGAAGATGGAGGTTGCTTTAGGTTGAGTGGGAGTAGTCCTGGTGGAACTTATGAAACTTATAAGTCCTCGGTGTTTGAAGACACTTTAACTAACGGTTCGACAGCGTATAATCTATACAGAAAAAGATCTACTACTGGTCCGTTCTCTCCTCCAACCTTTTATACATTACAGTTAAAGGATTCTGACCAACACCACATTAAGGAAATGTCTGACACCAATGCTATTCGTTCTGCATATTTTGCTATGCGTCATGCTGAGCAAAATTCTGGTCTTGGCGATTACCTTTTACTTTCTGATTCTGACGGAACTCCAGCAGATCAAGGATACACTGGTACTTGGGTTGCTCGTGGTGTTGCGTTGGATACTAGAAACACCACACAAATTCTACAGTATTTGGGCACATTTACAACTCAATTCACAGGGCAGTATACTGGTAATTTTACTGGGCAGTATACAGGATTTTCTGTTGCCCCGTTCTCTGCGGATTATTCTGGGGTTAGGACAGTAAATTTCACAGGAGTGAGGGGTTATAGTAGTTCTTTTGGCGGTTCCAGAAACTACGCATCCGTAGTTGGACAATACGATGGATCAAGGAACTATGCTTCTCAATACGAAGGGGTTAGGCAAATTCCTGCGCAATTTATTGGACAAAGGACTTTTATCTCGGCAATCGGATATTCTGGTTCCAGAAACTATTCTGGTGCTTACAGTGGTTCAAGAAACTATGCTGCGCAATATGGCGGTTCCAGAAACTATGCATCAGTAGTTGGACAGTATGGCGGTTCCAGAAATTACACCTTCCAATATACTGGTGGTAGACAGACTTGGGTGGCCAATCCAGGAAACTTTAATGGTGATCGACAGTTTACAGGAACTAGGGAGGTCACCAATACTCAATTTATTTCTGCTCAGTTTGAAGGAACTAGATCTATACAGTTCACAGGACAATTCGCAGGAAGTCGTCAATTCCCCTTTGCTGGGACAAGGACTGTAGGACCTACGAACTTTACTGGTGAAGATTCTTTTACCAGAGGATATACAGATTACTTTGTTGGTGTTGATGTAGTTGGACCACCAGTTGAACCAGAAAGAGTTGTAAACTACAGCTCGTCCATTGTTAAATATGATGGTGTTGCTCCCAAACAATACGCAGGGCAAAGAACGGTTGATGTTTTTGATCTAGAACCAGTTCCTGGTGTATTTTCAGGACAAAGAACAAACCCTGCCTACCCCCAACAGTTTGCTGGAGTCCGAGTATTACAGTACACAGGAACAAGATCTGCACAGTTCACTGGCGGGCCATTCCAGTTTGCAGGTTCTCGACAGGAACTGGTCACGATTCCTGGAACTTTCGCTGGTTCTAGAAACTTTTCTGCTGATTATTCTGGTTCAAGAACTTATTCTGCGCAATATGGCGGTTCTAGAAATTATGCATCAGTAGTTGGACAATACGGTGGAGCAAGAAACTATTCTGCGAATTATGCTGGTTCAAGACAAAAAGACCAAACCTTTTCCGGACAAAGACCTGCTGTACAACAATTCTCTGGTTCTAGAAACTATTCTGCTGCTTATTCTGGTTCCAGAACCTATTCTGGTTCTTATGCTGGGGTCAGAAATTATGAAGGAGAATTCTTGGGACCTCTGCCTGGAAACTTTGCTGGCGTAAGGATAAAAAACTTTACAGGACAATATTCTGGAGTATATAACACTCAATTCACAGGGCAATATACAGGTTCTTTTTCTAGTCAATTTGCGGGCGAAACTTTAACCTCTACCGCAGAAACTATACATACATATACACTATATTGCCGAGTTTCTGAAACTTAATCATGTCTGCCTTTTTCAAATCCATACCATTGGCTCTGAAAAACGACTCTGGAGACTTTCAGGGGATTTCTGTTGCTTCTGAAGAATGGTTTGGGTATCAGGCAGGTATAAAGGTAGTTGAATCTTTCGCCAATAAGTCAAGTCGATATAATGGTTCTGTTGCTGCTAATGCAACTTCCTCTACCAGCATTGGTAGTTTCACTGATACATTTTATAACGAAGCAATAGGGACTCATCCTGCTAGTGCTTTGTCTACTGGTTCTACCACAACTACAATATATCAGTTAGATGACTCTGCTGCCATTCCTTATAACGACCTTCCAATAGCAGCAGACAGTTCTGGTAACTTACACCAAATGAGCAATGTTGCTTTCCTACGATGGTCAACCAGAGTAGCAGAGGAACTACACTCTAACGAATATCCAGGACTTTCTTTCAGAGTTGCAACTTCTGCGCCTAGTGGAGACTGGAAAAAATGGGACTCTGATGTATTTTCTGATACATTAACAAACGGAACAGCAAATACCTATAGTATTTGGAGAAGGGAAACAGCGGTTGAACCTTCTTCACCAACATATAATATTATAGAAATTAAATCTACTTCTCCGATGGCAGTTCAAGAGTTTACTGACTCGGATCAAAAGATTTCTCTAAGGCAATCTGTTTTGTATGCCAGAAAACATTCTGGTGTTGGCGATTATTTATTACTACCTTCCTCTCAAACTCCTACTGGTAATGGAGAGACTGGTACTTGGGTCGCTCGCGGTACAGCACTTGATACAAGAAACACTTTATCAGAACAACAGTATACTGGGGACTTCGCTGGTTCAAGAAACTATGCTGCTTCATATGCTGGAAGCAGAGTAGTTGAACAAGATTTTGCTGGTTCTAGAAACTACTCTTCTGCTTATTCTGGTTCCAGAACCTATTCTGGTGCTTATTCTGGTTCAAGAACCTATTCGTCAGTAGTTGGACAATATGGCGGTTCCAGAAACTATGCATCAGTAGTTGGACAATATGATGGTTCTCGTAACTATTCTGCTCAATATGCTGGAGACAGAACAGTTGCACAAGATTTCGCTGGTTCTAGAAACTATTCTGCTCAATATGCTGGAGACAGAACAGTTGCACAAGATTTTGCTGGTTCTCGTAATTACGGACCTGCTGCTTATTCTGGTTCAAGAAACTATGCATCAGTAGTTGGACAATATGGTGGTTCCAGAAACTATGCTGGAGTTTACGGTGGTTCCCGTAACTATGCTGCTTCATATGCTGGTACCCGTCCTGCGGTGTATGCTGGGACAAGAGAAAATGTCGTACTTACCTATTATGCAAATAACTTTGGCGGAAGCAGAAATTATACTGCCAACTTTGCAGGCACAATTGTACAAAATTTTATATCACCAAACGTCCAATACAGCGTTTCTTATACAGGAAGCTATGCGGGTGTTAGGAACTTCGCGGGAACAAGAGTAGTTCCGCAAAATTTCGCTGGTGTTACAAATTATCTTGGATCTAGATCTTTTACCAGAGGATATAACGCAAACTTTTCAGTGACATTTGATAGTGGTGGCAAGAACCCATCTGTCAGCGTAGATAACTTTTCTGGTGTAAGAAAATACGACGGAGTTGGCCCAGCAAACTTTTCTGGTCCTGCGAACTTCGCTGGTACGAGAGTCGTGCCAGTAGCGGGACCCGCAGAACCAGGCACTTTCGACGCAACGGTGGTTAGAGTAGAAAATTTCTTGGGCGGAAGATCCTTTCAGGGCGTCAGACCTAATAATTTTGCTGGTTCTCGCAACTATGCTGGTACCTACGCAGGCGAACGTTTGGGTCCTCTGGTTGTGGTGACTCCAGGAAACTTTACTGGAAATAACCCAGCGAACTTTGACGGTTCTAGAAATTATGCATCAGTAGTTGGTCAATATGGTGGTTCTAGAAACTATGCTGCTGCTTATTCTGGTTCTAGAAACTATGCTTCTGTAACAGGGCAGTATGATGGAACTAGAAACTACTCTGCCCAATATGCTGGAACCAGAGTAGTTGCACAAGATTTTGCTGGTTCTAGAAACTATTCTGCCCAATATGCTGGAACCAGAGTAGTTGCACAAGATTTTGCTGGTTCTAGAAACTATTCTTCTGCTTATTCTGGTTCAAGAACGTATTCTGGTGCCTATAGTGGTTCTAGAACCTATGCATCTGTGGTTGATCAATACGGTGGTTCTAGAAACTATGCATCAGTAGTTGGGCAATATGATGGTTCCCGTAACTATTCTGCTCAATATACTGGACAAAGGACTTTTATCTCGGCAATCGGATATTCTGGTTCTAGAAACTATTCAGATACTTATTCTTCTCAGTTTGCAGGACAGACCCTTGTTGCTGCAACTGAGACGATAGAAACATACACTCTATATTGTAGGGTGTCTGAAACTTAACTATATATAAAATCGAAATAAATTATGTCAACACTTGGAGAATATTATGGCATATAGCAGTAGAAAATGGTTAGACAATGCTTTTTGGCACGATGAGAGTAAAGATCGAGCTGAAGCAATTCTCGTGATCACAGATACGCAAGGTAGAGAAATTTCTCAGGTCTTGACTGTGAGGAAGTTTGATGTAGATGGAGACCCAAATCCAGATTACGAAGAACTTCTTGATCAGGTCGGCGAAGAAAAGATCGATCAAAACACAAAAGAGCGAAGAGAGCGCAAAGCGCAAGAGAAAGACGAAGAGCATCATCGTAGAAAGGCAGAAGATCAAGCAAGAGAACTTGAAAAACTCTTCGATGCTAAAATAAAAATGCTCGAAATTGACGAAATAAAAAATACCAAAAATAAAGATCTGAAAAGTAAAATGCGCAGATCTAAAAATATAGTAGAGTTGAACATATATGCTCAACTTATTATGATGGAAGAACTTGGTATTGGATTTGCTTTGAATGAAACCGAATCAAAATAATGGATATCTGATCGTTGCGTCAAACGAACCAATATATTATTCTTGGGCAACCAATCTTATTTCTGATATAAAAGATTATTACCCAGAAGCAAACATTTGTCTTGTTACCGAAGAGAGGTTCTTAGACTCTAGGGCAGAGGAAGCAGATCATTTAATTATTTGCGATAACCACTACAGGGCAAAACTCTGGGGTATGTCACAAACCCCCTATGATAACACTTTTTATATCGACGCCGATATGACATGTATCAGTGAAAATATTGCCAATGTTTTTGAAGAACTTGGTGATAATGATATGGTGTTCACAGGGTTGCCTAGAGATAGATGGCATATATTTATGGACACGGAATTTCCTGGAGGAACTTTCACTCTTTGCGGTGCTGTTTGTTTGTATAAAAAAACTGACATTATCATGGAGTTTATGAAAGATTGGTACGAATTATACGTCAAACAACATGCTAATAAATGGTGGCCGACCAAAGAAGATGGGGTTACTTGGGACACCGAAAATTACCCCAGAGAACTAGCATGCTGGGATCAGTTCACTCTTTGGTGGTTGGTTGAGAAAGAACCTAAGTACAAAGAACTAAAGGTTGGCATTTTTGAGGAAGATTTAAGGTGGAACTATTGGACTTCCCTTAACAGACACACCCACCCAATGCCAGAGGGAACTTCGTTGATACATTTATCCGCCAAAGCATCTAGAAAAATATCTGACATAGAGATCATTTGATATGAGTTTTTTAAAACCTGGAATGAACCCAGTAAATATCGCTAATGAAACTTTGCAAGGTATCTTACATTCAATATCAAATACGGTACAGTCTATAGATCTGGATAAACTTAGGAACATTCCTAGAGAAGAAAACGCAGAAGATTGGTTGAACAAAGATTATCTTGATCACATTGTTTGGAAAGGTAGAGAGCATGATGGGTATCCTGAGATGCTAAGAGGAGTTGATATTCAAGTAGGAAAGTTTGAATACAATGACGCGTCAGAAAAGATCCGAATATTAGAAGAGATTGAAAATTCTGTTTCTGCTCTTTGTTCTTGGTCTGGAGCAAGAAATCGCGCTTTGAGTGCCATTTATCCTCCTGGTGGGTTTATAGGTTGGCATAATAATGCTAATGCTCCTGGATACAATATTATCTTTACTTGGTCCGAAACTGGCGACGGGCAATGGGAGCATATAGATCCATTGACAAAAGAACACATTATAATACCAGACGTGCAAGGTTGGCAATGTAAGTATGGATATTATGGTACATATGATGAACCTGATAAGTTACTGTACCATGCCGCTCGTACTAATTCTTTGAGATGTACAATGGCATTCATGTTTAATTGTGATGAAACTGGTAGAAAAATGTCAGAAATGCTAATCGAGGAAATTGAAACCCCCTAAATAGAGGATAATAATAAAAAAATAGGGATTCGCCTTGGCCTCCTCTGCCACCCTAGACAAATATGTAGTAGACGGGTATGTTGCTGATGGATATATCGGTGACATAAACACCCTCACCGTAGAACTACAGTCGCAATCTTCTAGCGTTTCTGGTGTTGCTACATTATTGGTCGCATCAATTGCTTCTGGCTCTTTACAGTCTCAAAATTCTTCTGTTTCTGGTATCTCTGAACGTGTCCTAGTTGCTTCTGGTGCTCTTCAAGGCGAAGAATCTATTGCTGGTAATGCAGAACGAGAGATCGACGACCAAGGCGGCAACAACGTTGCCTCTGGTTCCTCTTCTGTATCTGCTGTTGCTGAACGAATAATTGTCAGTACTGGTATTCTAGTATCTCAAACTTCCGACCTTTCTGGCGTTTCTGAACGTGTTATTACTGGTTCTGGTGCTCTTCAAGGTGAAGAATCTGTTGCTGGTAACGCAGAACGAGAGATCGACGACCAAGGTGGTAATGCTCTCTCTACAGGTGCTTCAACTGTATCTGGCGTTTCTGAACGTGTACTCGTTGCCTCTGGTAACATACAAAGTGAAGAATCTGTTGCTGGAATTGGTGAGAGAGAAATTGATGATCAAGGAGGAAACTCTGTTGCCTCTGGTTCTTCTACTGTATCTGCTGTTGCCGAACGGATCGTTAATAGCACTGGAACTTTAGTTGATTCGCCATCTACAGTAGATGGTATTTCTGAACGTGTATTGGTTGCTTCTGGTGCCCTACAAGGTGAAGAATCTGTCGCTGGTAATGCAGAACGCGAGATAGACGATAACGGTGGCAATTCTCTTGTTTCCGGATCTTCCACTGTTTCCGCCATTGCTGAAAGGTCTTTGGTATCTTCTGGCACTTTAACTTCTCAAGAAGCAGTTGTTTCTGGTGTCTCTGAACGTGTGTTGGTTGCTTCAGGTGTTCTTCAGAGTGAAGAATCCGTTGCTGGCGTTGGTGAACGAGAGATAGACGACCAAAGCGGTAATTCTCTCGTTGTTACAGATTCTATAGCATCTGGTGTTGCAGAAAGAGTAATTAACAGCACTAGCACATTAGTGTCTCAAAATGTAACCGTATCTGGTATAGCAGAGCGTATTCTGGTTGCTTCCGGAACATTAGTATCTCAAGAAGAAACTGTATCTGGTGTCGCTGAACGTGTAATCACAAGTTCTGGTGCATTAGTATCTCAAGAAGAAACTGTATCTGGTGTCGCTGAACGTGTAATCACAAGTTCTGGTGCATTAGTATCTCAAGAAGAAACTGTATCTGGTGTCGCTGAACGTATAGTAACAAGTTCTGGGGTTTTAGTATCGCAAGATGTAACCGTATCTGGTATAGCAGAGCGTGTTATCGCTTCTTCGGTCTCGTTAGTAACCTCAGACAGTATAGTATCTGGAGTTGCTGAAAGGACCATAAATTCTTCTGGTTCACCTAAAGCAGATAATTCAGATATATCTGTATCTATTGTAAAAACGATTGTAATAGAAGCAGAACTAACTGCTGACGAAGTTGGTATCGCCGTAGTCGCAGGTGACGCTGAACGATCAATTGTTTCTGTTGTTTCTGGCGTTGAGTCTGACGACAATGTAATTGTAGATGGCGTTGGTGAAAGAATTATGGTTCCTTCGGGAACTTTGTCTGCTCAATCTTCTGTTATCTCTGGCGTCTCTGAACGTATAGTAACAAGTTCTGGGGTTTTAGTATCTCAAGAAGAAACTGTATCTGGTATAGCAGAGCGTGTTCTGGTTACTTCCGGAACATTAGTATCTCAAGAAGAAACTGTATCTGGTGTCGCTGAACGTGTAATCACAAGTTCTGGTGCTTTAACAACTCAGGAAGTGGTTGTCTCTGGCACATCAGAAAGAGAAATCAATGACCAAGGTGGAAACGCACTAGTAACTGGTGTTTCTGTCATATCTGGTGTTGCTGAGAGAGTTGTGGACGACCAAGGCGGCAATGCTCTTGTTTCCGGATCTTCCACTATTTCCGCCATTGCTGAAAGGTCTTTGGTATCTTCTGGCACTTTAACTTCTCAAGAAGCAGTTGTCTCTGGTGTATCCGAGCGTGTGCTAGTTGCTTCTGGTAACATACAGAGTGAAGAATCTGTCGCTGGTAATGCAGAAAGAGAAATCGACGACCAAGGTGGAAATTCCTTAGTATCTGGAACTTCAGTTGTCTCTGGCGTCTCTGAACGTGTGTTGGTTGCTTCTGGTGCTCTACAAGGTGAAGAATCAGTAGCAGGTAATGCAGAACGTGAAGTGGACGATCAAGGTGGTAATTCTCTTGTTTCCGGATCTTCCACTGTTTCCGCCATTGCTGAAAGGTCTTTGGTATCTTCTGGCACTTTAACTTCTCAAGAAGCAGTTGTTTCTGGTGTATCCGAGCGTGTGTTGGTTGCTTCAGGTGTTCTTCAGAGTGAAGAATCAGTAGCAGGTAATGCAGAACGCGAAATTGATGATCAAGGTGGCAATTCCTTAGTATCTGGAACTTCAGTTGTCTCTGGTGTTTCTGAACGTGTGTTGGTTGCTTCAGGTTCTTTACAGGGCGAAGAATCTGTTGCTGGTAATGCAGAGAGAGTTGTTGATGACCAAGGTGGAAATTCCTTAGTATCTGGAACTTCAGTTGTCTCTGGTGTTTCTGAGCGTGTTCTCGTTGCCTCTGGTAACATACAGAGTGAAGAATCTGTCGCTGGTAATGCAGAAAGAGAAATCGATGACCAAGGTGGCAATTCCCTAATAGTAACAAGTTCTTTTGTTTCTGGTAATGCTGAACGAGAGATAGACGACCAAGGTGGTAATTCTCTCGGTGTTACTGACTCCCTTGTTTCTGGTATCTCTGGACGTGTCCTAGTTGCTTCGGGTAATATTCAGAGTGAAGAATCTGTTGCTGGTAATGCAGAAAGAGAAATCGATGACCAAGGAGGCAACTCTGTCGTTTCTGGTGATGTAACTGTTTCTGGCGTTGCTGAACGGGTATTGGTCGCCTCTGGTGTATTAATATCCCAAGAAGAAGTCTTCTTCGGTATTTCCGAGCGTGTTCTTGTCGCCTCTGGAAACATCCAAAGCGAAGAATCTGTCGCTGGTAATGCAGAACGCGAGATAGACGATAACGAAGGTAATTCGATATTTGCTTCTGACTCGATAATAGTAGGTGTCTCTGAAAGAACTATTACTGGATCGGGCAACATTCAGAGTGAAGAGTCGGTAGCAGGTAATGCCGAACGTGAGATAGATGACCAAGGTGGTAATTCCCTTACAGTTACTGCTTCTCTGGTTTCTGGTATTGCAGAACGTGAGATAGATGACCAAGGTGGCAATTCTCTAACAGTAACAACTTCTATTGTTTCTGGTATTTCTGAACGTGTCCTAGTTGCTTCTGGTAACATCCAGAGCGAAGAATCAGTAGCAGGTAATGCAGAACGTGAGATAGACGATAATGAAGGTAATTCTATTTCTTCGGGCGACGTAACAGTTTCTGGTATTGCTGAACGCATATTGGTTGCCTCTGGTTCGCTGGCATCTCAAGAAGAAGTTGTTTCTGGTATCTCTGAACGTGTCCTAGTTGCTTCTGGAAACATACAAAGCGAAGAGTCGGTAGCAGGTAATGCAGAACGCGAAATTGATGACCAAGGTGGCAATGCCTTGTCAGTTGGTGTCTCAACAATATTGGGTGTTGCTGAACGCACCATTGTTGCTTCTGGCGCAGTAGCGTCTCAAGAGGCAGTAGTATCTGGCGAAGCAGAACTCACAAAAGTTGGTAGAGGAACATTAGTTTCTGATTCATCCTTAGTTTCCGGTATTGCCGAACGTGTATTGGTTGCTTCTGGAAACATTCAGAGTGAAGAATCAGTAGCAGGTAATGCAGAGAGAGTTGTTGATGACCAAGGTGGTAACGGTCTTGTAAGCACAGATTCTCTCATAACAGGTGTTTCTGAACGTATTATTACTGGATCGGGCAACATTCAGAGTGAAGAGTCGGTAGCAGGTAATGCAGAACGCGAGATAGACGATAACGAAGGTAATTCGATATTTGCTTCTGACTCGATAATAATAGGTGTATCTGAACGTATTATTACTGGATCGGGCAACATTCAGAGTGAAGAGTCGGTAGCAGGTAATGCAGAAAGAGAAATTGACGACCAAGGAGGCAACTCTGTCGTTTCTGGTGATGTAACTGTTTCTGGTATTTCTGAACGTGTCCTAGTTGCTTCTGGTAACATCCAGAGCGAAGAGTCTGTTGCTGGTAACGCTGAACGTGAGATAGACGATAACGGTGGCAACTCTGTTATCTCTGGAAATGTAACCGTTTCTGGTGTTGCCGAACGTGTTCTGGTTTCTTCTGGCGCATTAACGTCACAAGAAGCAAATTTATCTGGCATCGCCGAGCGTGTTCTGGTCGCCTCTGGTAACATACAGAGTGAAGAATCTGTTGCTGGTAATGCAGAAAGAGAAATTGACGACCAAGGTGGAAATTCTGTAATATCTGGAACTTCAGTTGTCTCTGGTGTTTCTGAGCGTGTTCTCGTTGCTTCCGGTTCACTTTCAGTCGTCGATGTTCAAGTAGTTTGTGCTGCTGAAAGGGTTATCTCTTCTTCTGTTGTTTTAGAGGCAGGAGAATCTTCTGTTACCTCTGTTGCCCGAAGGAGTATAAATGCTGTTGGCATACTAGAAGCACAGGATGTTTCTACGGTTGCTACTGTAACGATTACCAGAAATTCTGCGCTTATTCCTCTTGCTGGAAGTTTCACGGTACAGAAACCAAGAACAACTATAATTAAATCGAGGAAAGATACTGGTACAATAGAGTTTAATTCTACTAGTTCCTATGGTGTTTCCTCAATTTTATCAAAAAAGAAAAAGATTGTCTCCAACTAAATATATAAATAAATATCGTTAGAAGCAGGGTAATCGATAGTGGCGCAAAAATATTCGAAAAATTATAATTCTTCTGAGTAAGATTGTCTCCAACTAATTTATATAAATAAATATCGTTAGAAGCAGGTTAATCGATAATGGCGCAATACGAAGACTTAGAAGTAGATCAGGGTGCAGATGCCAAGTGGAAATTGAAACTACTTGAATCTGACGGCACCAAAAGAGATCTGACAGATTATACTGCCAGAGGAAAACTTAATAGAAGTTATGATGCAGACTCTAGTGAGGCAGTTAGTTTTTCTGTCAGTTTCTTATCACCCAGATCAGATGGTATAATAGAATTTAGTTTGACTAATACTCAAACAGAAACTTTAACTCGGCGCAGATATGTCTATGATATCGAGATAGAATATGAACAAGGTGGAGACACTCTAGTCGAAAGGGTTTTAGAAGGCAAACTTATGGTTTCTAAAAGTGTAACGAAGTGATTTGTAAAGCAAAAGGGATATAAATAATGGGTATACGAGCAAAAGGCGATTCAGGAAAACTTTCTGGTGTTGCAGACATCATTAGAAAAGAAACCAAAAAAACTTCGCCTAGTGATAATTTAGAAAAAACTGTAGACCGATCTAAAGATCAAAAAAATAAAACGTTTTAGGAGAAATAAAAAATGGCTGTTACTCATCCAACTGATGTTCGCAATGACATCGCTAATCTCGTAGTAGACAAAATTGACGTCAGCGGACCAGGAACCATTGTGTTCCAAGACGGTTCGGTGAACGACTCTGCTGTCGCTACTCTAACTTTCAGTGCTACTGCATTCGGTGCCGCATCTAATGGTATCGCTACTGCTGCTGCTATTAAAGGCGACAGTGACTGTAATGCAGGAACTGTAAGTAAGTTTACTGTGTTCGACGGTGCGGGCGATTCTTGCTTCAATGGCACTGTTACTGCTACTGGTGGTGGTGGTGACATCGTCTTGTCGTCTACTGCTATCGGTGCTGGCGACACGATCACCATCTCTTCTTTGACTTACGAAGCACCAAGCTGATTCAAAGTTTGGTTTTGAACCTAGTTTAGTTGGGGGCGACTCATCGCCCCCCTCATTAATTGCACCTTTATATTGAGTTTAGCAAGGAAAACTAATAATGGCAGATCTCACATTAAGAAATAATAAGGGCAGTGCTCTTACATTTGATGAGATGGATTCCAACTTCCTTGCCCTAGACTCTGACTTGACAGATATAAAAACTGGTTCAAACGAATATGTAACAAAGTCTACTGGTCAAACTATAACTGGATCCAAGTATTTTAATACCAGTACGTCTTTTGATTCTGTAGTCATATTAGAAACTCTATCTCTCGGTGGTTCTGGTTCTCAGTTTGTCTCCTGGCCAGAAGATACTGTCAAATTAAAGTTTGTCACCGAGTATACTTCGAACACCATACAATCTGGTATGGGGCATCTAAGCGACGAACTCTGGCTCGCTTCTATTGATTCTGCTGATAGCACTGGTGTTCGAAGAATTGGGTTTTACTTAGACGTTCCTGATGGCGGAGCAGCAGACGCTGCTTCTCAAAGCGCATCCACTAACGCAAGAGTTTATATAACTCTTTCAGGTATGACAGTAAAAGGTTTGTTGAGCGGCGACTCCGCAAACTTTTCTGGCACAGTAACCGCCAACTCGTTTGTTGGAGACGGTTCTGGTTTATCTGGCGTAACGTCCTATGTAAAAGCAGATTTTGATTCTGATTTTGCTACGAAGTCTACATCAGATCTTACTGAAGGAACTAATCTATATTATACCCTCGAAAGGGTTGACAGTGATGCCAGACATGCTTTATCAGGTTCTGGTGATATAGGTTATGACCCCGACACTGGTGTTATAAGTTATACTGATTCTGATAGAACCCCCGCACAAATTAGGGGTTTATTTTCTGCTTCTGGAGATCTGAGTTATGACCCCAACACTGGTGATTTTTCTTTTACAGAAACAACAAATTATGCAACCTCTGACTTTGACTCTGACTTTGGAACGAAGTCTACTTCAGACTTAACAGAAGGCACTAACCTCTATTACACCACTGCAAGAGCAGATAGTGACGCTAAAAATGCTATCTCTGTTAATGGCGATCTAAGTTATAATTCTGCAACTGGTGTCATCTCTTATACAGATTCTGATAGAACCGTTGCACAAATTAGGGGTCTGTTTGATGCGAGTGGAGACCTAACTTATGATTCCGTAAACGGGGTTTTCAGTTTCACACAGAGAACCCAAGCAGATATAAGAGGGTTTTTCTCTGCTGGCGGAGACTTGAGTTACAATTCTTCCACTGGCACATTTAGTTATACTGATTCTGATAGAACCGCTGCACAAATCAAGGGTCTGTTTTCTGCTGCGGGCGATCTGAGTTACAATTCCTCTACTGGCGAATTTTCATATAGTCAAAGAACAGACTCTGCTGTAAGGTTGCTTATTTCTGCTACTGGCGACCTGTCGTATGATGCTAACACTGGCGTTATTTCTTACACAGACTCAGATCGTTCTGCTACTCAAATTAAAGGACTCTTTTCTGCTGCTGGAGACCTCTCGTATGACTCAGCGACAGGACAGTTTTCTGTAACCATAGGTGAACACTATACCAGTTCTGATTTTAATACTGACTTCGCTGCAAAGTCAACTACAAATCTTAGCGAAGGAACAAACCTCTATTACACCACTGCAAGAGCGGATAGTGCTTTTGATGATAGACTTGCTACAAAAACCACATCAAATTTAACGGAAGGTTCTAATCTTTATTACACCACTGCTCGCGCTAATACAGATTTTGATACTAGATTAGCGACCAAATCCACTACCGATGTTTCTGAAGGAACTAACCTATATTACACGACTGCTCGCTTTGATAGTGACTTTGGTGACAATAATACAGATCAACTATCAGAAGGTTCAACTAACCTCTATTACACAACCGCAAGGTCAGATAGCGACTTTGATGTTAGACTTGCTACAAAAACCACAACCAATGTAGCAGAAGGAACAAACCTCTATTACACCACCGCTCGTGCAGACTCTGATGCAAAGAATGCGGTATCTGCTACTGATGCAGGCGGCGATGGTTCGTTTGGTTATGATGCCGCCAGTGGTGTCTTTACTTATACTGGTCCTTCTGCCTCTGAAGCACGCGCACATTTTTCTGGTGGTACAGGTGTAACAATTATCGATGGTGAGGTTGCGATTGGTCAATCAGTCGGAACTACTGACAATGTTGTATTTGCGCTAATCACTGCTGATAGTGTCGATGTACAAGGTGGTTATATAACCAAATTATCTGGGCAGGATTTGACCTATGATTCTGCTAAGATTAATACCCTTTCTTCAACAAGCATTTCTTCTGGTACTCTTTCTGCTAGCACTAGTATAACTCTTGGGTCAACCGTTGCATACCAGCAAAACTACGGTGGTTTGTCTTATAACGAGAACTCGTTTTATGGAGACTCTCAAAATACCACATTTTTATTTGCATCCAACGATAGCGCGAATACTTCTACAGCAATTGCCCTTGGGATAAAAAATCAGTTCAGGCATTATATTGGTGTTACTGGAACTGCTGACTCAAACCAGATGGTTATTGGGTATCCCTCTAATAACTTCGGATTAAGAATAAGAAAAAATGTTGGAGAATCTCCATACGATTTATCTGGGGGCACAGCACTTGTGTCCATGGATAGTAATGGTGATATAAAACTATTTTCTTCCACAAACTCCACTGCTAAAACCAATGGTTCTTTAGTTCTTGTTGGTGGTCTTGGTATCGGTGGAAACCTTCGTGGTACTGATATATTTGCTACTGGTAATGTTCAAGCGAATGGCAACTTCATTGGTGATGTAACTGGTACTGTTTCAGACATTAGCAATCACAATACTGGCGATCTAATAGAAGGAAGTAATCTATATTACACGACTTCTCGCTTTGATAGTGATTTGGGTGCTTCTAGCACAACAAACCTTAGCGAAGGTTCTAATCTGTATTACACAACTGCTCGTGCAGACTCTGATGCTAAGAATGCTATCGATGTAAATGACGGTGGAGGAGACGGAAGTCTCTCCTATAATCCTGCTACTGGAATCATATCTTACCAAGGACCAAGTGCATCTGAAACAAGGGCGCATTTCTCTGCTGGAACTGGTGTATCATATAGTTCTGGCACTGGTGTTATTTCTATCGGACAAAGTGTTGGCACATCAGATTCAGTAGAATTTAGTGCTGCCACTATTAACGGCGATTTGGTCATTACCGGAGACTTTACTGTTCAAGGGACACAAAATATTACGTCTCAGAACGACCTTCGTATTACAAATGCGATCATCAAAGTTGCCGACAGTAATTCTCAAGATACTGTTGATATGGGTGTCGTCGGTAGATATTCGACAGATGGTGGTTCTACTATTCGCCGAAGCGGTTTTGTAAGAGACGCGACAAACGGTGAGTGGTATGTTTTCACAAATCTGATTCAAGATGGATTAGATAGTTCTGTACCAGATCAAACAATCAACTTTGACGATTCTTCTTTTGAATTGGGTACGTTTAACTTTGGTGCCTTGCGCGGTAGTTATCTTGGATTTGATTCGGACTTCCGTGTTTTCTCTACTAACTATACCGCAGTAACCAGTAACGTAACAGCAACTTCTTCTCAAAGAATTGCAGCAGATACCACTGGTGGAAGTTTTACTGTTACTCTCCCAGCATCGCCATCTACAGGCGATTATGTTAAGATCATAGATGTTGGTAACTTCTCTACAAACTCCCTAATTATAGGAAGAAACGGAAGCACGATTGAGGGGTATGCTGATGATTTTGAACTTGATCTCGGACAAAGTATCATTGAGTTCATTTATATAAATAGCACGTGGCAAGTATATTCTTCCATAGGACAAAGAGGAGAAACTGGACCAGCAGGTGCCAATGCCGACTCAGCAAGTTTTGCGTCAACCAACGAAGCAATTGCGTTTGCGGTTGCTCTAGGATAAATTAAAGGGAACTATTAATAATGAGTAAACGATTAGCATACAAATACATCTTCACTCCAGGTGCTTCTGGAGTAGGCACAGTGATTATTCCTGGATGTTTTACGCTTGATAAGTTGCTTTTAATCACAAACGTAACCGACAACACCATTATCTACAACTTTGCAGGACCAACCTTTGCTGGTACAACTGCTACCTTTACAGCAGGCGGATACCTTACTGACCCCGATTGGTATACCATCGATCAAGCATACGATGGATACACTACGTTTACTCTGCAAGCAGACACTAGTGCTATGTCTGCAACAGATAAGTTGCAAATTTATGTAGAGGACTTCAAGGGTGACGGAGCGATTATTCGTCCTTATCAGTTCGGTACAGACGCTATTGAACGTATGCGTGTGTCTAATCCTCTTTCTCAAATCGATGCTGACTTTGAATACGGACTTCAACCTACTAAATGGGCAGGTTATGGAACAGTTAAAGGATATCCATCTGCTTATGAAGAAGCGGGTGTAGACCTTTCTGTTGATGATATTACAACAGACTACACTACAACCAGTTCGACCAATAGTTTAATTACCGTTTCTTTCGTAGACTCCGATCATAGTTTGTCTAAAGGCGATGTTGTCAATGTTTCTTCTTTGAATTCAGGGATTAGCGGATTCAGTCGAGCAGACGGAAATTTCTTAATTGATTCTGTTCCTGACACTCAAACAGTGCAATATTTTGCTCGTGGACTTGTAGGAACCTCCAGTGGGCAATCTTTGTATACTGAAGAATCTCTAGCAAAACGTGGCGGACTTTATGCTGGTGCTTCTATCCCAGTTTCTTCTGCTCAGATAGAAAGCGGTGATAGTGGAGATCCAACAACAATACGGTTAAACTTCACTAACCCTCATGGTCTTATTCCAGGCACTAACATTCATGTTATTATGGATTCTGGAACCAATAATACTTTGGCCACTGGCCCATTCTTTATTGAGTCTACTCCATCCCTGACATCTTTAAAGTATACTGCCCGTGGTGGTGCTGCTGTAGAAAACCCTGCTTCTGCAACATTGTATGCGTTTTCTAACGCAACTATTTTGCACCGACCGAATGATGGTGGTGTTATTCTTTCGACAAAGACACCAACTTATGCAGCGACAGTGGTTCGACAAACCAAAAAGTATTTCCGATATCAATCTGGTAAAGGATTCTTGTGGTCTTCTGGTACACTGTTTAAACCAAACTATGACGTACAGAGTATAACCGCTGATAGCACAGGTATTGGTTCGACTATTACTGTCAAAACAGATGACATCGATCATGGTCTTCAACCAGAAGCAGAAGTAAAACTTGAGGGCATTGCAACTTCAGGTTACGAAGACACCTATACAGTGCAGAGCATTGTTGACGACTATACCTTTAGAGTTAATTCTAAATCTGTCCTTGGCGATACTACAGCAGCACTGGATGAAGTAACAAAGGTGTATGTTGAGTCTTGGACTGGTTCTGCTGTTCGTGCTGGTATGTTTGACGATCAGAATGGAATCTTCTTTGAGTTTAATGGACAAGACGTTTATTGTGTTCAAAGATCTTCTGCTCGACAAATTACAGGAACTATTGCCGTCACCAATAATAGCACTGCGGTTACTGGTAGTTCTACTCGGTTCACCGAACAGTTAAGAGCAGGTGATAGGGTTATTATTCGTGGTATGACGCATTTTGTCACACAAGTTGTAAACGACACCTCGATGTATGTAACGCCAGATTATCGTGGTATTACAGCGAGTGGTGTTAGGATGACTAAGATCACAGAAAAACGTGTTCCACAATCACGTTGGAATCTTGACACAATGGACGGTAATGGTCCTTCTGGATCAACCCTTGACGCTGGCAAGATGCAGATGATTGGTATTGAATACTCTTGGTATGGTGCTGGATTTATTCACTTCATGATTCGTGGTAGTGATGGTAAGTGGGTATATGTCCATCGAATGAAGAATAACAATATTAACAACGAAGCATATATGCGTTCTGGTAACTTGCCTGTTCGTTATAGTATTGAAAACGACACGCCAGTAACACACTTGACCGCTGCAATTACTGATAGTGACACAACGATTCCTGTAGCAGAACTATTAGAATTCTCTGACACGGGAACTCTCCTTATTGACAACGAAATCATTACCTATACAGGTAAGAGTGTCACTCAAGGTGCGGGTAACTTTACAGGTTGTACAAGATCTGCGACATTGGTGCAGTATCAACAGGGTTCCACCAATAACTTAACTGCTGGCCCTGCTGCTTCCCATGACAACAACGTTGGAATCATTGAGATTTCAAACACGTGTTCGCCAACACTCTCTCACTGGGGTAGTGCTCTTGTGATGGACGGTGGGTTTGACTTAGATCGTGGTTATTTGTTTAACTATGCAAGACAAAACTTTAACCTTGGGACAACTCCAGTTGCTGCATTTGCTATTCGTCTCGCACCAAGTGTGGCAAACTCTTTGACGGGTCGTCTAGGTGCAAAAGAACTCTTAAATCGATCACAACTACTTTTGGAACAGGTTCAAATTACAGTTTCTTCTGGTGCTCTTCAGGGTGAGTGTATTGTACAAGGTATTTTGAACCCCAAGAATTTTGTGGATGCTACTTGGCAAGGACTCAACCTTGAATCTCAAGGAGGACAACCATCGTTTGCTCAGGTGGTGGACGGTCCAAATATTACTTGGACTGGCGCAGCTGCTTATGCAATTCCAGGCGAACAGGTATTCGCTTTTACCGCTGATACCAGTAAGGCAGACGGTGTTACTTCTTCTCTAGATTTGAGTAAGTTAAAAGAATTGACTGGTGCTCCACTAGGAGGAGACTTCAAGTATCCAGACGGGTCAGACGTTCTTGTTATAAACGTGTTCCTGACTAAAGGAACTTCTGAAGCGTCTGTTCTTCTGCGTTGGTCAGAGGCACAGGCATAATAGGAAACAAAGATGGCAGTAAAATTAAGTTCATTCCTCAGTACTTCTTTTACACCAAGTGCTCTAGACTCTGCTGGTGTCATAGGAATTATAGAATCAGCAGTGGCAACCATGCCACTCGATTCTGGAACTAGTGGAAACTATGTAAAAGACATATCAGCAGATAGTGGAATTTCTATTTCTGGTATTGCCGCACATGCTGCCTCTTTGACCATTGGTATTGATTCTGATAAGATCGCGACTGTCAATACTGCACAGACCCTAACTAATAAAACAATAAATCTTACCAGTAACACTTTGACAATGACGCTGAATCAGTTGAACGCTGCTATCAGTGGTGGACAATCTGTTGCTTCTTTGACGGGAACAGAGACTTTAACAAACAAGACACTAACAACCCCAACCATAAACACACCTTCAGTTTCTGGTGGTTCTTTAACAGACATCACAACCTTTGGACTAAGAGATACCATAACCACTGGTTTTGAGACTAGGGTAGTTTCGACAAATGCTTCCCCTGTTTTAACAGCAGATAGAACCCTTACTCTTGACGTCAATAACGCCAATAGAACACTTAGTCTTACTGGCAACTTGCTGACTGTAGGCGGCAACAGTTTGACTCTGACCACATCTGGTGCAACCGACGTAACTTTCCCAACCTCTGGTACATTGGTGAGCAAAGATGGTTCTGGTAATTTCTCTGCTGGGACGATCACTGCCAACCTGACTGGAACTGCTTCTAACGCAGACCAGTTAGATAGTCAAAATGGTACATACTACAGGATTGATGTATACGACAGAAACGGGACTCTTTTGAATTAATATACATATTATATTATGAAACCCCTTATAATATGTGCTCTTCCTAGATCAAGAACCTTTTGGTTATACAAATACTTTTCGCTGTATGATAACATTCGTTGTGAACACGAGTATACTGCAAAGGTAGATCGCGTAGAAGATTATTTTTCTGCGATGTATTCCCAAGAAAAACAGTTCATAAACGTCGACGCATTTTCTTTCCTTTCCTTTCCCTTCGATGTTATATCGAAGGCAAATGTAGTCTTTATAGAAAAAGATATCTCTCGTTGCGTAGAATCTACTTTAGAAATATTTCCAAAAGATCATTGGGTACACCAAAAAGGGTTTAAATATCTTTATACTTGGTATGAAGATATGCAAGAGGTGTATAAAGAACAAGTAGAATATGTTATTCAATATGAAGAACTAGACGAAAAGTTACCGATTCTTCATGAATTACTTGACCAAGAATATAACCCCAATCACCATAAAACCATGCTTGAGAAGAAGTTAAATACTTCTATTCAATATATTAGTTTTCAAAAATATAACATGTGGCAACAATCTTATAATGAGCATAAAATTTACACTTAGAGAGAGGGACGACGCTTTATACGATTTTATAGAAACCACCAAACAAAAAAAGTGGTTCTCTAAGGATAAACCTGTTCGATATCATGGAATAGAATATGACGAACAACTCGGAGTTGCAACAATAGAGTACGAGAGAGTGTTGTATAGGGGACAGGATTGGGTTCCTCTCTGTATGATTGTAGACACTAAAGTTTTTAGAAAAGAAATTCTTCGCAAATATTCTAAAAAAGTAATTCATAGCAGCAGGATAATAAGTACATACAAAATAGGTTATCAATTATTTGAGATAGAAAATATATCTGGTGGTGCCTTTACCATAACCCCTTCGGATAATACAATAGCATTGAAACATATGAAAGATTGGCTAGATCCTTATAACAGAATAAAAGAAACAGGGCATAAAAACAACGAGGGTGCTGATTTATTGCGTTGGTATTTTTCCAGACAGGACTGGGAATCTGGTATATTGCAAAAGCAAGCAAAAGAAGCAATAGAGGTGTTGTGATGATGGGTGATCTAACCTTTGATCAAGGTGACTGGAACGAAGAAATACAACATTGGTGTAAAAAACAAGGGTGGGGTCACTGGAAAGGAATACGGTATTCTGCTATGAGATGGAACAATCATATTTTGTTTCTTTTGATTCACAATAAAGACGACTTTGAATATGTTGAGGGGGAAAAGTGGATAGAGGTAAGCACTATTTCCGACTATTCTCATTTGAAATATGGAGCATTTAACTCTTTAAATGCTTCTCAAAGAAAAATGATTCGAGACTTTGGGATATACAAAGCAGCTTTATATCTGTTTGAAACTTATCGCTGCGATGGAATATATGGAATTATAGAAGAAGATAACGGAACTGTTCATAGGATAACTGACAGGATAAATGGCATAAAAAAGGTTGCTATTGATAGAAAAACTTCCGGCGGGGTTCAACTTTACCATTGGCAAATGCCTCGTTCTGATTGGGAAACCCAAGTTTTACAAAATAGAGCATTGACAGCTGCTTTGGATATTTAAAAGTATAAATAGATGTAAATGCTTTTAGGGAAAAAACAATGGCAGTCATTACCACAAGACAAGGACTAATCGACTACTGTCTCCGTCGCCTTGGTGACCCAGTTATAGAGATAAATGTCGATGAAGATCAAATTGAAGATAAAGTCGACGACGCACTACAAGTGTATCAAGAGTTTCATCATGATGCCACTATTCGAGTTTACTATGAGCATCAACTAACCGCTGATGACATAACAAACAAGTATATCACTCTGCCTACAAACATCTTATATGTCACTAAGATGTTTCCTATCTCTAGCACCATCATAAACAGTTCTAATTTCTTTTCTTTCAATTATCAATTCGCCATGAGCGACTATCATCATTTGTCTGATGTTGGTGCTAGTGGTTTGTCGTACTATGAGCAAATGCGACAGTACATGGAATTGATTGATATGAAAGTAAACGGACTGCCTTTGATAACCTTTTCTAGAAAGCAAAACCGTTTGTATATTCATAGCGATATTGAAGACGGTGTCTTGGTTTCTGGTAGTTACGTTGCCTTAGAAGTTTATCAAACCGTAGACCCGACAGCACACACTTCAGTATTCAATGATATGTTCATGAAAGACTATACCACTGCCCTAATTAAAGAGCAGTGGGGGCAAAACATGTCAAAGTTTGAAGGCATGCAACTCCCTGGAGGAGTAACGATTAGCGGAAGAACTATGCTTGAGGAAGCAAAAGAAGAAATTAATAGTTTGCGAGAACGTATGCGTCTTGAGCAAGAAGTTCCCCCAGACTTTTTTGTAGGTTGATATCATGGCGACCTCTCCTTATTTTCGTCAAAACGTTCGCTCAGAACAAAACTTATACGAGGATTTGATCGTTGAATCCTTGAAGTTTTACGGCAATGACATCTATTATATACCACGCGAAGTAGTTTCTCGTGATATGATCTTCAATGATGCTGAACTTTCTCGGTTTGAATATGCATACAAACTAGAAGTCTATATCGAAAACACTGAAGGATTTGACGGAGAAGGAGACCTATTTCAAAAATTTGGGGTTGAGATAAGAAACTCAGTAAACTTTGTTATGTCTCGCCGTAGATGGAACACAGAAATACGTGCCTATGAAGAAACTCCACAGAACAAATATTATAGACCAAGAGAAGGCGACCTGATTCATCTTCCTCTTTCTGGGTCAACTTTTGAGATAATGAGCGTACAGGACGAAAGTCCTTTCTATCAACTAGGGCAATTGCCAACTTTCAATCTTCGTTGCGAGTTGTTTGAGTATAGTGCAGAAGACTTTGATACTGGTATTGCACAAATAGACGATATTGAATCTTTTGCGGCATATCAGTATCAATTGGTTATGGACTCTGCTTCAACTGGATATGAAGTTGGAGAGATAGTAACACAAACGTTTGATGATTATGTAATCACCGGAGAGGTTGTAAACTGGAGCGATTCTGATAATAGGATGAGTCTTGCTCATGTGGGCAACACTTCTGGCGAGTATAAGGTTTTCACCACAACTGCTCAAGTAATAGGAGACAACTCTAGTGCTGTTGCAACACCAACTTCCGTCCTAGAACTACAAGAGATACAACCAGGGAGTCCTGGTGGAGCAGACGGAAATGTAAGCAGTTTTGATATCTCTGCTTTTGAGTTCTTAGACTTCAGCGAATCTAATCCGTTTGGAGACCCACAATAATGTTTGGAACTCACTTCTATAATGAACGTGTCCGAAAATCGGTTGCCATTTTTGGTTCTCTGTTTAATAACATTTATATGATCAGAAAATCTGGTAGTACGGTTTATGATCAAATGAAAGTTCCTCTGGCATATGCTCCGCAAAGGAAATTTCTTGAGCGTATAAACGAGATGAATGATGGGGAAGATAACGAAAGGCAACTTGCTATCAAGTTGCCTCGGATGTCGTTTGAAATATCTGCTATTTCTTATGACCCGCAGCGTCAATTACCCAAGATGAATTATTTTTCTAAAACTGGTGCTGAAGACAACCAAAAAGCAACCAAGTTTTATGCTGCAACTCCTTATATCATAACTTTTGAGTTGAGTGTTTATGCAAAGCAACACGACGATGCATTACAAGTGGTTGAACAAATCTTACCATACTTTGCACCACAGTATACTGTTTCTGTAAAACCAGTAGCAGACTATAACAGCATTGTCGAAGACGTTCCTGTTATTCTCCAATCTGTTGTCTTTACTGACGACTTCGAAGGTTCTATGGAAAACCGTAGAACTATAATATATACATTGACCTTTGACATGAAAGTTGCTTTCTATGGACCAAAACCATCAGAAAGTGAAGTTATCACCCGCGTCGACTTTGACCTTTTTAATATGGATGTAGACTCTGCTGGAACTGATTTGTACTTAGAAACCGTGCGCGTAGAAACTAACCCAAGACCAGTTTCTCAAGATTCGGATTATTCTTTGGTCACTTCAGTTCTAGACAGCGATACATATGTACCACATGACTACACCTGAACATCATTATTTTTTTAAAATTCCAAATGTAGAGTTGCCCAAAGAAACAAGAAAACATCTTATAGAAAGGGCAAAGCAGAACAAAGATATTCCTTTAGAGAAGTTTAAAAAGGTTAAGTTATCGGGATATGATTCTATTGCTTCTGAATTGATGTTTGGTACTATTTCAGGCGCGCAAACAACCGCTCATAACGTTAGTTCTTCTGTAGCGAATGAAGGACTAAGATATAATTGGGTTGGTATGTATGGACTACATGGATTAAAAGATGTTGTTCCTGATTATGACCCTGTTGTAGATTCTATCTACAATATGTTCACCGAAGAAGCAAAAAAATATCTCTTTTATTTTATTGTGAGTAGCACAGAACCATACGGATATATGTCTCCTCACATGGATCAACGCACCTTTGGCAAACACAGAGAATCTGTTATATTCTTTCCCCTTGAACCATATAACGAAAAGGATTGGGCACCTTTGACATATTATACTACAGAAGGGGAAACTCTGCCCATTAATTTCTATCACTGTTATGCTGGTAACACAGAAGCAGTTCATGGTTATGAAAATAATGAACATTATAGGTATCACTTACAGGTTGCTTTTCTGCAACCAATGGAAGTGCTATATAAGTTGCACACAGAAAACAGGTTGTTCAAATGAGCGACGAAGAAAAAGACAACGACTTTGAGTTTACTCGCGAGACTCTTTACGACCTGATATGTAAGGGTAGAGAAGGTGTAGAGGAAATGATCGAGGTCGCTAAGAGCAGCGAACACCCTCGCGCCTATGAAGTCCTTTCCAAGTTGATAAAAGATACAGCAGACACCTCCTCTCAACTTTTAGACCTTCACAAGAAAATGAAGGATATAGAAAAGAAAGACAAACCTGCTCTTCCTCAGGGGCAGACTACCAATAACGTCTTTATCGGTTCAACCACAGACCTTCAGCGCATGTTGAAAGACATGAACGAGAAGGACGTTACACCAGACTATGACAGAATTGAAGATTCAGGACACGACTAAATTTAGGTCGGACACCCATTATCTTGGCAACCCTCATGTAAAAAGAGATGGGGTAGAAGAGGAATGGACCCAAGAAAAGGTAGCAGAATATGCCAAGTGTATGGCGGATCCTGCTTATTTCGCTAGAACTCATATAAAAATCATAAACCTGAACGACGGACTAGTCCCCTTTGAGTTATATCCATATCAAGATGAGATGTTTACTCACTTCAATTCTAACAGGTTTTCGGTCGTACTAGCATGCCGACAGTCTGGTAAGTCTATCTCTTCAGTAGCATATCTTCTTTGGTATGCTATCTTTCATCCAGAAAAAAATGTAGCAGTACTTGCCAACAAAGGTGCTACTGCTCGCGAAATGTTGTCTCGTGTAACTCTTATGCTCGAGAACTTGCCATTTTATCTTCAACCTGGATGCAAAGTTCTCAATAAAGGCAGCATAGAATTTAGTAACAACTCAAAAATATTCGCTGCTGCTACTTCGGGATCATCTATTCGTGGTCAGTCTGTAAACTTGCTATTTCTTGACGAATTTGCTTTTGTAGAAAGAGCAGCAGAGTTCTACACTTCAACTTATCCTGTAGTTACCTCTGGAAAAGAGACAAAAGTAATTATTACTTCTACTGCAAATGGTATTGGCAATCCTTTTCATAAAATATGGGAAGGTGCTGTGCAGGGTGTAAATGAATATAAACCTTTCCGTGTTGATTGGTGGGACGTTCCTGGAAGAGACGAGGCATGGAAAGAAGAAACAATAAACAACACCTCACAGATACAGTTTGATCAGGAATTTGGCAACACCTTCTTCGGAACAGGGAACACTCTCGTAAACGCTGAATGCCTATTAAACCTAAAGGCGGCGAGACCAAAAAGAATATTAGAGGGTGGAGACCTTTTAATATATGACGAACCAAGAAAGGGTTCTCAATATGTTATGTGCGTTGACGTGAGTAAGGGTCGAGGGCAGGATTACAGTACATTTACTGTCATTGATATAAGCAGTCGTCCCTTCAAACAGGTGGCAACTTATCGAAACAATTTGATATCTCCCCTTCTATATCCGAATATAATTTACAAGTGGGCAAAAAGTTTCAACGAAGCATACGTTGTGATTGAATCAAACGATGCTGGTGCTGTTGTTTGTAACGGATTATACCACGAATTAGAATACGAAAACGTGCATATGTCTTCTACTGTTAAGTCCAGCGGTATCGGTGTTGAGATGACCAGAAGAACCAAAAGAATAGGTTGCTCTGGATTTAAAGATTTGATGGAAGAAAACAAACTTGAGGTGGTTGATGAAAACACCATTCTTGAGATAAGCACTTTTGAAGCAAAGGGTGCTTCTTATGAAGCATCAGACGGAAATCATGATGATTTGGTTATGAATTTAGTTATGTTTGGGTTTTTCGTTCAAACCACATTCTTTGCTGAAATGACAGACATAGACGTCCGCAAAATGATGTTTGATCAGAGGATGAAAGAGATCGAAGAAGATGTTCCTCCTTTCGGGTTTAAATCACAACCTGAAGAAGAAATAACATACGAAGAGAAACTAAATCCTTGGAGTTTGATGGAAATTTAGCGTAGATCCGGATTATTATAAATAAATACATTGAACGCCTAAGCGTCGACCTTATAATGCTAGCATATAATTTTTCGATCGAAAGAGGAAACAAACATGGCACTGACTACACCTTCAGTCTCACCTGCTATTGTTGTGAAGGAAATCGACCTTACTGGTGTTGCACCTAATGTCGAGACTTCACTTAGTGGTATGGTTGGGTCATTTAAGTGGGGTCCAGTAGACGTTCCTACTCGCATTGAGAACGAAGCACAACTCGCAGAAGTATTTGGTACCCCAGATACGTCTCGTGCAGTTGACTACTTCTCTGCTGCTCAGTATCTACGTTATTCTGGAAACCTTATCGTAAACCGACAAATAACTCGCGCATCTGGATCAGATTCAGCTTCAAATGCTAACTCCACAACCAATGGTATTCTCATTGAGAACGAGGATCATTTTGATAGAACTGCCCCAACAGCGGATATGTGGATAGCAAAATATCCAGGAGATCTTGGAAATTCTCTGAAAGTTTCTGCCTTCTTTATTGAGGGCGGTGAATCTGCAGGTTCTTCTAATACTGCAACTTATTGGGAAAATTGGACGTATGCCGGCCAATTTGATGGGATCCCAGGAACTTCTGACTGGGCAACCAAGCAACCTGGAACCGTAACTAATGACGAAATCCATATTGCTGTAATCGACTCAGACGGACTCATCTCCGGAACGAAAGGAACCGTATTGGAAGTTTTCCCGTATGTTTCCCTTGCACTTGGTGCAAAGACCGAAGATGGTGGCGATAACTACATCAAGACTGTTATCAACAACGGTTCTAGATACTTGTGGTTCGGCGATTTCGACTCAGATAAAACCTACTTCGCCAAAGGGGATAACTGGGGCAACGCACCTAGTGGATCAAGCACCAACTATGCTGACAACTCTTCTTGGTCTGAAGATTCTGCTAGTGCTGCTCTTGGTGGTGGTTCTGACCCTGGAACTCTTCTTGTTGGAGATTACCTACTGGGTTTCGATAACTTCGAAGACAAGGACGAGATTGATGTACAAATCTTGGTCTCCCCTGGATTGTCTACTGCTGATGATCAAGTAACTATTGTAAACGACCTTGTTGGAATTGCACAAACAACCCGTAAGGATTGTGTTGTCGTAACTTCTCCAAACCGCGCAGCAGTTGTTAATAACATCACCCCAGTAACCGATACTCTTGCTACAACAGATAGGTTCACTGGTTCTAACTACTTGATTGTAGATAATAACTATCTTCGAGTTTACGATAAGTATAATGATAATTATATTTACATCCCTGCTGCTTCTACTACTGCTGGTCTATTGGCTGCTACTGACGCAAACTTTGGACCATGGTACTCACCTGCTGGTGAGCGAAGAGGACTATATCAGGGAGTAACCAATCTCGCATATTCTCCTACAAAAGCAAACCGCGATTCTCTGTACAAAGCGGGTGTAAACCCAATCGTACAGTTCGCAGGTCGAGGAATCTTGTTGTTCGGCGACAAGACTAAGCAATCTCGTCCATCTGCCTTTGATAGGATTAACGTGCGACGTTTGTTCCTCGCGATCGAGAAATCAATCGCTATCGCTGCTCGTAACTTTATGTTCGAGTTTAACGATGAATTTACTCGCTCAGAGTTTGTTGCCATCGTTGAACCTCTTTTGCGAGAGATTCAAGCTCGACGCGGTATTGACGCATTCTTTGTTCAATGTGACGAGAGAAACAATACTCCAGAAGTAATTGCTCGAAACGAACTGGTCGCTTCAGTATTCATCAAACCTGCCTACTCTATCAACTTCATCACTCTCAACTTCGTCGCTGTTCGTGGCGGACTTGATTTTGAAGAAGTGGTTGGTACGGTATAATCGAAGACATCTAAGGAGAAAGAAAAATGGCAATTTTGCGCGTAGATGACTTCAAAGGTAAACTTACTGGTGGCGGTGCACGTGCCAATATGTTCGAGGTCAATGTTAACTTCCCAGGTTATGCTGGTGGTAACAAAGAATTGACCAACTTCATGTGCCGTGCTGCACAACTTCCAGCGTCCACTGTTGCTACTGTCGAGGTCCCATTCCGTGGACGTATCGTTAAGTTAGCAGGTGATCGCACCTTTGAACCATGGACAATTACTGTCTATAATGACACCAATTTTAGTATTCGAGATGCCTTCGAATCATGGATGGACGGGATTAATTCTCATGAAGGCAACCAAGGTATTCAATCCAACAACGCTGGTTTTGGATCCTATGCTACTAATATGGAAGTCATTCAACTCGATCAGACGGGTTTCGGTATCAAGACTTACTACTTGAAAAACTGTTTCCCATCAAACGTTTCAGCGATCGATCTCGACTACTCTCAGGTAGGGGAAATCGAGCAGTTCACTGTAACTATCGAGTACGACTACTGGACAAACGACAACACCAACTAAGGTTGAAATTGTCGTATAAGTAGTAACAGGAGGGGAGTTCTGCTCCCCTCCTTTTCCTGTAAATAAAGGACCGAATAATGGCAGAAGGCATTAAACTTTTTGGTTTTGAGATAAAGCGAGCAAAGAAAGACGAAGAGGCAGTAACACCAATTCCTGTTGCCTCAGTAGTTGCTCCTACTGATGATGATGGTGCAAGTTATGTGACTTCTCCTTCGTACCACTTTGGTACACATATGGACATTTATGCTGACCTTCAAGTAAAAGATCAAGCAGATTTGATTCGTAAGTACCGCACCGCTGCTACTCATGCCGAAGTAGATATGGCGATTGAAGAAATCGTCAACGAAGCAATAGTAAACCCTCAAGACGATGAGAATATCGTAGAATTGAACCTCGATGCTGTAGAGTTGTCAAAGGGGATCAAGAATAAGGTTCATGAAGAATTTCAAAATGTTTTGAATATGCTCACGTTTAACGAACGTGCTCATGACATATTTAAATCTTGGTACGTCGACGGTCGACTGTACCATCACTTGGTTGTTGACAAGAATAATTTGAAGCAAGGTATTCAAGAAATCCGTTACGTCGACTCAACCAAAATTCGCAAAGTTAAAAATGTAAAGAAGAAAACTGATCCAGCAACTGGCGTTTCTCTGGTTGACAAAGTTGAAGAGTTTTACATTTATTCAGAAAAAAGTGTTTCTGATAAGAAAGGAGCGACCTCTCATAATATAGACCCAAAGAATAGTGCTGTGCGTTTGAGCAACGATTCTGTTGTTTATGTTACTTCTGGTCTGCTAGATGAAACCAAAGCAAAGGTAGTTTCTCACCTCCACAAAGCACTGCGTCCAATTAACCAGTTGCGTATGATGGAGGACTCTCTGATTATCTACCGTCTAGCACGTGCCCCCGAGCGTCGTATCTTTTACGTTGACACTGGTAACTTGCCAAAGGGTAAAGCAGAAGAATATCTAAACTCCTTGATGACTCGTTACCGTAACAAACTTGTTTACGATCAAGCAACTGGAGAACTGAAGGACTCTCGTAAGCATATGTCTATGCTCGACGACTTCTGGTTGCCTCGTCGTGAAGGTGGTCGTGGTACTGAAGTGACCACCCTTCCAGGTGGACAGAACCTTGGCGAGATTGATGACGTTCGTTATTTCCAGAGAAAGGTCTATCAAGCACTCAATGTACCAGTATCACGTCTTGAACAAGAACAGGCGTACTCCCTCGGTCGTGCTACTGAAATCAATCGTGAGGAAATTAAGTTCCAGAAATTTGTCACCCGTTTGCGTTCTCGGTTCTCTAAACTGTTCACGCAAATCCTTCGACAACAGTTGGTGCTGAAGGGAATAATAACTGACAGCGATTGGATTGAGTTGTTCCATAATAGAATCTCTGTAGATTTTTACAAAGACAATCATTACACCGAACTAAAAGATGCAGAAGTAATGGCGCAACGTCTACAAACTATGGACCAAGCATCTCAATATGTTGGAGAATACCTATCTAAACAATGGGTAATGAAGAATATCTTCCGTTTCACTGAAGAAGAAGCAGAAGAAATGATGAAGCAAATCGACACCGAAGTACAAGATGGCGAAATAGTGCCAGACGAAGGTGGCGAAGAACAACCCTCATGATTAAATGGAGAATGAAATGAGTGAAGTGTTAGAACAAGAAAACGAATCTGAAGAAGTAGAAACTCCCGAGGTTTCATCTGAAGACCTACTAAATGCAATCTCAGCAGAGAAAGCATTAGATGCTTCTAAAATTTTTAGCGACTTAATGGCATCTAGAGTTAATGATGCCCTGGAAGCAGAGAAGGTCAGACTTGCAGGGCAGATCTTTAACGGCGAAGAAGAACAAGAGATTTCCGATGAAGAAATCGAAGACGCTGTTTCTGAAATAGAATCTGAAGATGCTCCTGAAGTTGAAGAACCAGTCGCTGAAGTAGAGGTTGAAGAACCAGTCGCTGATATTGGTGCTGAAGAAGAACACCAAGAAACAGAAGATGACCTCGGTCTGTACTCTGACGAACAAGCAGAGGCAGATGTAGAAGAAATTCTTTCTCAAGAAGATGAAAATAATTCAGAAACAGAAGTAACTGAAGAGTAATATTAGTATAAATATACTCTATGAAAACTTTTTCTGAAGTAAGAAATAGTAAAGTTAAAGGCGATCTTGTATACAACAAGAAGCATAAGCGTATTACCACCCAAGTTTATAAGACTAGGAAGGGGTATTCTGCTTATGTCGACGGAGATTTGCTAGACAACTTCAGATCTGAAAAAGATGCTGTCAAATCTATCGAAACTGCTATCAAGGAACTGACATGAAACTTATTGCTGAATACAACGAGAATTCTTTGCAATGCCTCGTTGAAGAGAAAAAAGACGGTGGTAAGAAGTATGTCATTGAAGGTGTTTTTGCCCAGGCAGAAACAAAGAACCGTAATGGTCGGATTTATCCAAAGGCAATTATGGAAAGGGCAGTTGAGAAGTATGTTGATGAACAAGTATCTAAAAGTCGAGCAGTTGGTGAATTGAATCACCCTGACGGTCCAACCGTAAACCTCGACAAAGTTTCTCACCTCATCACTGATCTTCGTTTCGAAGGCAATGATGTGGTAGGAAAGGCATCAATACTAGACACTCCTATGGGTAAAATCGTTCAAGGTTTGCTTGAGGGCGGTGTCAATCTTGGTGTCTCAACTCGTGGAATGGGTAGTCTTGAGCAGCGTGATAATGCCACGTATGTCAAAGACGACTTTGTTCTCAGCACGGTTGACATCGTGCAAGATCCATCAGCACCGAATGCTTTTGTTAATGGTATCATGGAAGGTGTAGATTGGATTTGGAACAATGGCGTGCTTGTCGCTCAAGAAATATGTGAAGATAAAGAGACTGAAATCGTTGCTCCTTCTGGACCTGTTAGATTTTTATCTACAGAACAGATCCGTGAGTACAAAAATTTCCTCTCATCTTTAAAAGAAAACTTTTGACAAGGAGTCCATTATGGATCAAGAGCAAAATGTAGAACTCCGCGATGAGACGGAAGTTGCGGAAGCAAAGGGGCATGATATGAAAAATGCTGAGGCGCAATCTGTTGCGTCTGTGGATAAAGCAGCAGATGGCACTGGTCAAGCACCATTACCGTCTCAAGGCGATGCCAAGCATAACACCAAAAAAGACCCAATGCCAAAGACTAAGGCAGGTATGATCAACGCCATGTATGGAAAACTGAATGCTATGAAGAAGGTTGACCTTCAATCAGCATACGGTAATATGATGGGCGAGGAAGTCGAGATCGAAGAAGAAGATATGGTTGCTGAAGCAGACGTTTCTTCTTACTCAGAAGATCTGGACGCGTTGGTCGAGTCTGAAGCAACTCTTTCCGAAGAGTTCAAGCAAAAAACTGCTATCATCTTTGAAGCAGCATTGAAGTCGAAGCTCGCTGAAGAAGTCGAGCGAATTGAGTCATCCTACGAAGAAAAACTTGCTGAAGAAACTGCTGCGCAGAAGAGCGAGTTGGTCGAGAAGGTTGATTCCTACCTAAACTACGTGGTTGAGCAGTGGATGGAAGACAACAAAGTCGCTGTCCAGAATGGTCTGCGTGCTGAGATTGCTGAGAACTTCATGGAGAACCTCAAGGTTCTTTTTGCAGAATCTTACATCGAAGTACCAGATTCTAAGGTTGACCTCGTTGACGATCTAGCAGATCAAGTTGAGGAACTCGAAGAGGCACTTAACAAGACTACTGCTGACGCAATTGCTCTGAGCGAGCAGGTTGAAGAACTGACTCGTGAGGCGATTGTCTCAGAAGCAGTTTCTGATCTTGCTGAAACTCAAGCAGAAAAGTTTAAGAAACTCGTTGAAGGTGTTGACTTCGAAGATGCGGAAACGTTTGCATCTAAAGTTGCCACTGTCAAGGAATCTTTCTTTGCTAAGCAAACCAACGTTGCTGAAGAAGAAGTGATTGCTGAAGAGACTGCTCCAGAAGCAGACGCTGAAGTAGCACCTTCTATGGAACGATATCTTAATGCTATTCGTAAAACTACTCTTAAATAATCCATTTACTCTAGGAGAATAACAATGGAACTTAACTACGAATCTCTGGTTGCCAAGTGGTCACCAGTACTCAACGAAGAAACAGCAGGTACGATTTCTGATCGTCACCGCCGCAATGTTACTGCTGCTGTTTTGGAGAACCAAGAGAAGGCAATGATCGCTGAAGGCGCACAGTCTGCTTTCCTTACTGAAACTCCAACCAACACCAATTCCGCTGTAACTGGTGGTCCAGGTCAAGCAAACTGGGATCCAGTACTGATCTCTCTCGTCCGTCGCGCAATGCCTAACCTGATGGCATACGACGTATGTGGTGTTCAGCCAATGTCTGGTCCTACTGGTCTCATCTTCGCGATGAAGTCTCGTTACAAGACCACTCGTGGTGGTGCTACTTCTGGCGATGAAGCACTGTTCAACGAAGCAGTTGTGCCATTCTCTGGCGACTCTTCTGTAACTCAGTCTGGCGGTCCATCTGGTCTGTCTGGTGTAACTGACTCAAACGGCGACAGCACTATCAATGACGACCGTTCTGGTCCTACTCTTGGCGGTGGCATGACTACTGCTCAAGCAGAAGCACTGGGTGACGGAACTCACACTGACTTCGCTGAAATGGGTTTCACCATCGAGAAGTCAACTGTAACTGCTAAGAGCCGTGCGCTGAAGGCAGAATACACCATCGAACTCGCTCAAGACTTGAAAGCAATTCATGGTCTTGACGCTGAGTCTGAGTTGGCGAACATTCTGTCTACGGAAATCCTCGCGGAAATCAACCGTGAAGTAATCCGTACTATCAACAGCCAAGCAAAGACTGGTGCTAGCACTGCTAACACTGCTGTAAACGGTATCTTTGACCTGTCTACGGACGCTGATGGTCGTTGGTCTGTTGAGAAGTTCAAGGGTCTCCTTGTTCAACTCGATCGCGAAGCGAACACCATTGCTAAAGAAACTCGTCGCGGTAAGGGTAACGTTGCAATCGTCTCTTCTGACGTTGCTACTGCTCTTGTTGCTTCAGGTATGCTTGACTACGCTCCTGCTCTGAGCACTAACTTGCAGGTTGACGACACTGGTAACACTTTTGCTGGTGTACTGAACGGACGTATGCGCGTCTACATCGACCCATATGCGGTTGCTGACTATGTAACTGTTGGTTACAAGGGCACTAACCCATATGACGCAGGTGTATTCTACTGCCCATATGTACCACTGCAAATGGTTCGCGCTGTAGGCGAGAATGACTTCCAGCCACGTATCGGGTTCAAGACTCGTTATGGCATGGCGTCTAACCCATTCGTAGGTTCTACTCCTTCTGATGGTCTTGCTGCTGCTAAGAGCAACCAGTACTACCGCATCTTCCGTGTAGACAACCTGATGGTTTCTGCATAAGATTAGGTAATACCCAAAAAACACATAAGAACAAATGGGTTTTTGGAGGTCTTCGGACCTCCTTTTTTTTGCCTATTGTCTTTTGAGACTAAATAGAGTATAATATAGACCTTACACGGGAAACTATAATGAGCAGCAATCTAACGAGCAACATAAACCTTTTTCAACCTACTGGATTCCAAGTTATAATTGATAGAAAGAACTATGGCAATCTACAGTTCTTCGTTCAATCTGTAAACCACCCTGGTGTGTCCAACCCAGCGATTGAAACTGCTTTCAAGAAAATTCAAAGTATTCCAATGCCTGGAGGTCAGGTAGAATATGGAGAGTTGACTATGGATGTTTTGTTGGACGAGGATTTAAACTCCTATACTGAAATCTATAACTGGTTGTTGCGTTTGGTCAATAACGAACAAATACAGAAAAGGGATAATTTTGGAGGAAGCACTTCCGACCAACCAACATATGCAGACATCATTGTTACTGCCTTGACTAGTCACAACAACAATAATAAAAAATTCAAGTATGTTGATTGTATCCCTGTTGCTGTAGGCGATATAAGGTTTGAGGCACAAAACCAATCGGTTGAATATGTAATCTTCCCCGTTTCTTTTAGGTTTTCTTATTTTGAAATAGAGTAATATATGAATTTAGATGATATTCTTGCGCAGTGGTCGCAAGATTGTGAGATTGGTCATAGACTAGATGATAGTTCCAGAGAGACCCCAAAACTGCATGCTAAATACCTTGGATACTTGGTACAAGCAAAACTGCTTTTAAAGAGAGCAGAGGACAAACAACAAATCCTCCTAAAAAATAAATTCCTTTGGTACAACGGTAAACTCTGCCAAGAGGAAGTCAACGAGTTAGGTTGGGAACCAGATCCATTTAACGGGTTGAAGATAATGAAAGGCGATCTCGATCACTATTATAATAGCGATCCAGAGATACAAGAAAGCGAAGCAAAGATAACCTACTATAAAACAATGGTAGATACGTTAAAGGAAATTATCGACACGTTGAAGTGGAGGCACCAAACAATCGGTAATATGATCAAATGGAAACAATTCGAGGCAGGAGTATGAACCACTTACTAAAAGCATTAGTCAAGAAACTCGAGGGCGAGATAGCAGTCGCTCAGGCAAACGTAGAAGTTTATCTAAAGAGTTCTGTTGGTATCGGAGAACATCCTGATATAGTTGAGGCAATCGAAACTCAAGTAACTAAGATCGCCGAAGCAGAAGAAAAGATAGACACCATCTATAAGCACTTTCCAGGCGATGGTTGATAGTTCTAGTTTACTTCCTTATGGAATAACTTCCTCAGCACCAGCAATAGTATTACCTGATGTAGATCTTTTCAAAAGCGAAAGAGGTGCGCAAGCAGCAAACTTCTTTGAAGGAAAGTTTCAAGAACTACAGAAGCAGTACGAAAGTTTAGTCAAACTCGCTAACGAAACCGACATTGTTTACAAGTCCACATATGGATTTGAACCAAAAGTTGGTAAGACATATCACCTATACAGAAAAGAAGGTGGACATTTCCTTAGTATTATCTCTCCTTCGGAATGGGATAAATACGAATTTATTGGAAGTTATCGGTTTACCGCTGATGCTGTTTGGGAAAATGTCTAATATAACCATTCAAATGCAAAATCATTCTATGATGGCAGTAGTCTGTGATCCTTCTGTTCGCGCAGAACTCAAAGAATACTTTTCTTTCTATGTTCCTGGATATAAATTTATTCCTTCTTATCGTCGCAAACAGTGGGACGGTAAGATTCGTTTGTTTAATCCCATAACCTGCGAACTTAATGTTGGGTTGTATGCTAAACTTTGTCGTTTTGCAGCAGACCGTCACTACCATATGCAAATGGAGCATTCGCCTTATGGACTACCGAATGCGACTAATAAAGTTGATCACCAGAAACTAGTATCCTCGCAAGCACTTTGGAAAATGCCATTTCCTCCTCGTGATTATCAGTACGATGCTATCACGCATGGAATACAGAGAAAGAGAGCAGTGCTGCTCTCTCCTACTGGCTCTGGCAAATCTTTCATAATATACAATCTTATGCGTTGGTATCTGGAGAACAACGATAAGTCTGTGTTGATTGTAGTGCCCACGACCTCTTTGGTTGAACAGATGTACAAAGATTTTAAAGATTATGGGTTTGATGCAGAGAATGAATGTCACATAATCTACTCAGGCAAAGACAAGAAAACAGACAAAAGAATAGTGATCACAACTTGGCAATCGGTTTACAGACTAGGCAAAGATTGGTTTGATGTGTTTGGTTGTGTGTTTGGCGACGAGTGTCATCTATTTAAAGCAAAGTCCCTCACCACCTTAATGAATAAGTGTACGGAAGCAGAGTATAGATTCGGAACTACAGGAACGCTAGACGGGTCTCAGGTACACAAACTTGTTCTTGAAGGTTTATTTGGTCCCACTAAAAGGGTTACTTTTACTAGAGACCTACAGGACAAAGGAACCCTCGCTAAACTCAAGATAGACATGTTATTACTTGACTATTCAGAAGAAACCCGTATAATGAATAAAGAGTTGACATATCAAGAAGAAGTAGATTTTCTTGTGACATATGAACCTAGGAATAAGTTTATACGAAATTTGGCAGTAACTCAAAAGGGGAATACTCTCGTGCTTTTTCAGTTCGTGGAGAAACACGGAGAAATACTTCACAAAATGATTAAAGAAGTACAAAGCGATAAAGTCTATTATGTTCACGGTGGGACTGATACCTCAGACCGCGAAGCAATACGAGGTATCGTGGAGAAACAAGACGGAGCAATTATCGTCGCCTCTCTTGGTACATTTAGTACTGGGATTAACATTAGGAATCTGCATAACATTATTTTTGCTAGTCCTTCAAAATCCCAAGTCAAAGTCCTCCAATCAATCGGAAGAGGATTGAGGAAAGCAGATAACGGACAGGACACAAAACTATACGATCTTTCCGATGATATGCAGTATCATTCTAGGCAAAACTTCACCCTGAAGCATGCTGGGGAAAGGATCAAAATGTATACCAAAGAAAAGTTTGACTTCGAACTACATAAGGTGGTTTTATGAAAAAAGAAGATATAGTACAATTTAAACTTTGTAATGGGCAAGATGTTATTGCCTGCGTTATTGAACAATCTGAAGACAGTTTCATTGTTAACTTCGCTTTAGATATGGTTCCTATTGAGAATATAGAAGATGAATATGATAATAATGGTAAGTCATATTATATACTTCGTCCTTATATTCAATATACTGAAGATTTGGAAAGGACGGTTTCGATCAATCCTTTCTCTGTTATCTCAATTCATACCCCCTCTGACACAGTCGTCGAGCAGTACTCAAACTCTGTAGTCTCCATACAAGAGCACTTAGGAAAGGGCGGATCTGAGGTTGAGTGTAAGACCAGCAATGTTTTGTCATTTCCTTCCAAGAAAGGACTTCTTACAGAAGATTGACTTTTCAATCTACTTGTTGTATAATAGTTCTTTACTTATTTAATTGGAGTTGTTATGAAACCTAATGAACGCCCGCATTATGTTAATAATGCTGATTTCTCGCAAGCAGTGGTTGACTATGTAAAATCTGTACGGGAAGCAGAAACGAAAAACAACCCTGAACCAGTTATGCCGAACTATGTTGCAGAGTGTTTCCTTAAGATCGCAGAGGGTCTTTCTCACAAGTCTAACTTTGTTCGCTACACCTATCGTGAAGAGATGGTAATGGATGCTGTAGAGAACTGCCTTCGTGCTGTAAAGAACTACGATATCGATGCGGCGACTCGAAAAGGTAAACCAAATGCGTTTGGATATTTCACTCAGATCTCTTGGTATGCTTTCCTTCGCCGTATTCAGAAAGAAAAGAAGCAGCAGGATGTTAAATTGAAGTTCTTATCAGAATCCGCAATAGAGGAATTTATGGTCGACCCAGATGAAGATCCTCAAGTTGCAAAAGCAGTTCAATCCTTTGTTGACAATCTTCGTAGAAGGATTGACGACGTAAAAGAAAAAGACGAAAAAATAAAGCAATATAAAAAGACCCTTTCGAACAAAAGAAAAGTTTCTATAGATTCAGACCTTTCAGATTTTCTCGAGGAATAAATGCGCATAGCAATTTTAAACGATACTCATTGTGGTATTCGTAATTCGTCAGACATCTTTATTGATTATCAAGAACGCTTCTATACTGAAGTGTTCTTCCCTTATCTAAAAGAAAACCACATCAAGCATATCATCCATCTTGGTGATTACTATGAACATCGTCGTTTCATCAATTTTAAAGCACTGAATAGCAATCGGAAGGTTTTTCTTGAGAGACTTCGTTCTGATGGAATTACTATGGATATAATCCCAGGTAATCATGACACTTATTACAAAAATACGAATGACCTAAATTCTTTAAAAGAGTTGTTGGGTCATTACATGAACGAAGTTAATATTGTGATGGACCCAAGCGTCCTTGATTATGATGGGTTGAAGGTTGGTCTAGTTCCTTGGATTTGTCAAGATAATGAAAAAGAGATAAATGATTTCCTTGTAAACTGTAAAGCAGATGTTATCGGAGGACACTTTGAATTAAACGGGTTTGATATGATTCGCGGAGTTCCTTGTACTCATGGTATGTCTGCTGACAACCTTCGTAGATTTGAGTTGGTGCTTTCAGGACACTATCATTGTAAGTCTAGTCAAGACAATATTCACTATCTTGGTTCCCAGATGGAATTCTTTTGGAACGATGCAAACGACCCAAAGTATTTCCACATACTCGATACAGAGACAAGAGAACTGATCCCTGTACAAAACCCATTAACTCTTCATGAAAAAATTTATTACGATGATGAAGTTGCTGACTATAACAAACTTGAAATTGATCACCTCGATCAAAAATTTGTTAAAGTCGTTGTTATTAATAAAAACGACCCTTTCACATTTGATAGATTTTTGGATCGTATACAACAAAGAGAAATTTATGATCTAAAAGTACAGGAAGACTTCTCAGAGTTTCTGGGAGAAAACGTTTCTGATGAAGGTTTGGATGTAGAAGATACTAGTGTCTTACTTGGATCTTACATCGATAACGTTGAAACTCTTTTAGATAAAGAACGGATTAAAAAAGAGGTTTCGGACTTAATGACAGAAGCACAATCAATGGAGATTGCGTGAGATTTGTGATCCATGTTGTTGGGTATGCATGGTGTGGACACACTTTAAGGTGCCTACTGCATTTTGAGGCACTTGGATTTAAGACTTTCTTTATAGATCTAAGCAAAACAAAGTTTCAGAAAGACGAAAAATATAAACCGAATTTAAAAATTCCTCAGGTTTATGTTGACGGTGAGTATATTGGCGGATTCGAAGAATTGAGAGAGAGATTTCCACTTTGATAATTTTTAAATCTATACGTTACAAAAACTTTCTTTCTACTGGCGACAATTGGACAGAAATACAATTGAATAATGCTAACCACACGTTGATTGTGGGGCAGAATGGTTCTGGTAAGTCTACAATGCTAGACGCCGTGTCATACGCATTATTTGGAAAACCGCATAGAGGAATAAACAAAGGGCAACTGGTTAATTCTGTAAACCAAAAGGCAATGAGAGTTGAAGTAGATTTCTCTATTGGTAATAAAAAATATAAAGTTGTTAGAGGATTAAAACCAGTAAAGTTTGAGATCTATGCTGATGGGGTTCTTATGAACCAAAACTCACACAACAAAGAGTATCAGAAGATTCTTGAACAGAACATACTTAAACTAAATCATAAAACTTTCCATCAAGTTGTTGTTCTTGGTTCTTCTTCGTTCATACCCTTCATGCAATTGTCTGCATTCAATCGAAGAGAAGTTATCGAAGATTTGCTAGACATTAACGTTTTTTCTAAAATGAATTCTCTTCTAAAAGAAAAGAATGCTACGTTACGAGAGAAAATAAATCAAACGTTACACGACATTGAAATAAACGAAACCAAAACGGAAGCACAAAAAAAGTACATCCGTGATATATCTAAAATAAAACATGATGAAAAGAAAAAGATTGAAGAACAGATCAAGCAGAAGCAGGATTTGATTGACGATCTTCAAAAGGACAATAACGAGAAAAGAAAGTATCTTCAAGAGTTTTCTGATAATACTGCTGAAAAGCGCAAAAATGCATACTCTTTGGTTTCAGAATTACAGAATTCTAATACTGAAATCCTCACTAAAATAAAAGCATTGGTAAAAGAGACCAAATTCTATGAGAAAAACGAAACGTGCCCGACCTGCGAGCAAGACATCGACGAACAACTCAAGAAGAGTAAACTCGAGCAAGCAAAAGTCTCAGCGTCAGAGTTTCAATCATCTCTTACTGAAATCACAGAGAAACAAGCAGAAGCAACAAAAGAATTAGATCATTGGGTAGAAAAGTCACAAGAACTGGTTGAAGTTAGTCGAAAGATGTTTGATAACGATGAAAACATCGAAAGGATAAAATATGATATTGAAGAACTTGAATGGGACATAAAAGATCTTAGTGACGAGAAGTCAGATCTTGCAAAAGCAAACGACGACTACGATGTTCTGGTGAAAGAATATCATGAATTGATGCAAACGAAAAATAAACAGAATGATCAGGCAGCATACAATACTGTCATATCAGAGATGCTAAAAGATACTGGTATCAAAACCAAGATCATTAAACAATACCTTCCAGTGATCAACAAATTGGTCAACCAGTATTTGTCTATTCTTGACTTCTATGTTCACTTTGACCTAGACGAATCTTTTTCAGAAACAATACGTTCTCGCCACCGTGATTCATTTTCTTACGATTCTTTCTCTGAAGGCGAGAAACAGAGAATAGACTTAGCACTTCTCTTTACTTGGCGTCAAGTTGCCAAGATGAAGAACTCGATCAGCACAAATCTTTTGATACTGGACGAGACCTTCGACTCTTCACTTGACGAAGCAGGTATTGAAAACCTAATGAAGATAATACATACCCTTGGAGATGATACAAACGTCTTTATTATTTCTCATAAGGGTGATATTCTAGATGGCAAGTTTGACGCTAAAATAGAATTCGTCAAAGATAAAAACTTCTCTAAGATCAAGAAATGAAATTAGCAACTTATGTTCCGAATTTTATAGAGAAAGAAGTCGCTGAGAAGCACGCTTCTCGTATGGACGATAATAAGGTGATTTCTAGGACAGACGATACTCAAGTTCCTAATTCTTGGGCATGGTATGGGTTACACTGGGACTTACTCGAAGACTGTTGTGATAAGATGTCTGAAATAACTGGCATAGAATTGGTACCCACATATGATTATTGTAGGATATATAAAAAAGATAATATCCTTCGCCGTCATGCCGATAGACCTTCTTGCGAAGTTTCAGTTACCATAAACCTAAAAAACGTGCAAGTTCCTTGGGAGTTTTTCTGGGAGGGAGGTTCTGTTTTGATGAAACAAGGAGACGCAGTGATTTATCGTGGTTGTGATGTTGAGCATTGGAGAGAAGAGAACCCTGCTGACTTTGTATATCAGTCTTTCCTCCACTATGTTGATGCCAATGGTCCACATGCCTCACACGGGAACGAATACTTGACTAAAAAAAGAAAATAGGTTATAATTGGTGCACAAGTTAAAAAGAAAAAGGTATAACTCTCTTGTAGAGTTGAAGAAAGAAATACAAGATAAAGGAAAAGAAAAGGTTCTTGATTTTAACGGTTATTCATTGGTAACTAACAAGAACAAATACACGATGGTAGATAGTATGATATATGTGAACGGTGTTCTTCATGGAATTGATTAATATTTCAGGTCGCCAATGGAAGAAATACAAAGGCGATCAAGGTCAAGATGTTTACGTCGCACAGTTTCTTGAATCGGATGATGCTGTTCTTGGTACTTATGCGGACGAAACTTCTTACGACTTGTTAATAGAAGAGGATACAGACTTTTATCTTCCTTCTAGCGATATAACTGAAGAAACACATGATGAAGATCTTATTGCTTTTAAGTTTCGTAAGAATGTTTTCACTCAAGAAGAACAAGACGGTGCTTTTGAGGGTTTGTATGGTGCAGCAGTAGAATCAAATAACCGTGGTCTAGCAGCAGGTCCAAGAGAAGAAACTCAGGGCGGGAGAGATTGGGTGACTATTTACCAATCTAATGTACTTGATTGGTATGCAAAAGGACAACCACCGAGTATCGATGGTTCAGATCCACTCGTTGAATTTGCAAATATAAATAAGGATGAGATTCGCGGTGGTGTTTGGTTACGCACCAAAGTGGAACCAGAGTTCGGAGACTACAAAAATTTCTTCCCTAAACTAGAGGAGAAATTGAAGTCCATGCCTCTTGAAGAGGCAAAAGCATATGCTAAAAAAATTAAAACAGATTTTATTTCAGATACTTCTTATGCCACTGCTATTTGGAGTGGTATCGCTGGGTTCTATGGTCGTTATCCTCGCATACCTTATGGTCGCGCTACAGCGTATACTGATCACCATAGAGAAACGTTTGAAAAGTGCTATCCGTTCGCAAGGAAACTAGAAAAAACTTTCGCAGAATTACTCCCTGTTCGTCATTCTCGTCAAAAGAAATGGGCGGATAAAGTTGACCCAAAGTTTCTGATTGGCGAAGATACTACTTTCACCACAATCACTGTCAATACTACCACCAAAGATCGCAATGCTCGTATGGCATGCCATCGCGATGCTGGTTCTTTGAACGAAGGTTATTCTAACTTGACGGTAATCAGTGATGGCAAGAAAAACTGGAAAGGCGGATACCTCGTTTGCCCTGAAGTTCGTGCTGCTATTAATGTCCGACCTGGTGACCTGTTGCTCGTCGACAACATGCGAGTTATCCACGGTAACACTCCAATCGAAGCACCTGATACTGGTGAAGATGACCTGATGCGCATGTCTCTCGTATTTTATTTCCGTGAGGATATGGCGAAGTTGGGTAGTTGGGAGTATGAGCACCTGCGTCGTGCCTATGTTGACGCTCGCCGCAAGAATGAAGAACACCCACTGTGGCGTCCATATTGGAATGGTGTATCGCCTTCCATGTGGGACGAACAAGAGTGGTATGATTGGTTGACTGTTGAAGGCGGCGAGTCGATGGTTCGTCAGTATCATCCTAAAGCATTTGAAGTTGCTGGTTCATTAGAGGATTTCTTTTAATGTGCGGAGTGATTGGTGTATACCTCACTGATGTTACTCCTGCTGATTGCGGATTAGTTAGTAACCTTTTCTTAGAATCAATGATTCGCGGGAAACATGCCACTGGCGTCACCTTTTTCAAAGACGGTAAATTCAATACAATTAAAGAACCAACTTCCTCTTACCTTTTCCTTGGCAGACATACCACGGTTGAAGATTGGGTTGACGGAGATACTCTATTGTGTATAGGGCATACTCGATACTCTACTTCGGATCTACGTTACAATCAACCGTTTCAAGGCAAAGAAATTTCTATCGCACACAACGGAGTTATCTCTCAAGACCCAGACATTTGGGAATACGAAACAGAGACTTTAAATGATTCTGAATTGATACTTCGATGTATTGAGGCAGGTGATACTCCTCTTGAGGTTTACAAACACCGAAGTATGGCATGCGTCGCTATAGAAGATGGAGTTCTACATGGTTGGAGAAATCATGAACGTCCTCTTTGGATGGCACCAAGAGATAACGGTCTTATCTTTGCTTCAACAGAAGATATAATTAGAAGGTCTCGCATCGAAGGTCATGTAGAAAAATGCGAACCTCTTGTGAAATACACTTACAGTAATTATGGTGGGTTATACGAAGATAGGAGATTCTTCGACCCTGACCTGGAGGACTTGCAATGAATTATAATCCAAAAGACTTTACTTATGGATATGAGATTGAATGGGGTGACATTGACCGAACTTTGGAAATTCCAGAGCACCTTGGATCGTGGGAACATGCAGAAACGGATATTGTGAACATTCACGAACCATACAGGTTTGTTGCTTGCGACCCTCTTGGATTAGAACCACCTGTCGGTGGAGAAGTCAATACAAAACCTACAAGCACTTGGCAACAACAAGTAGATCGAATCATGGAGATACATGATTTGTTTGTTGCGAATGGAGACAAACCATCTGCCTCTTGCGTCAATCATGGACACCTTCATGTTTATGTCCCTGGACTGAAAGAAGATGTTGACGGTTTAAAGCGACTGATTGCATACATAAAAGAGAATCAAGAACTAACCGTTGAGTCTTGTTACCAATTTGGTCAGAGACCAGAGATGAAAATACTCAAAGGTTCAAAGACTTACTTGAAGTATGATGGCGGTCGACTAATGCCAGATTATATGTGTGACAACATCATAAACCTTGCAGAAGATTTTGATCACTTCATCAAACTTCATGCAGCAGGTAAGGACGGTGTTTCAATGGGTCGCCCTTTCCGCCATGCAATCAACACCTATTGTATGAAGCACACTGGTACTATCGAGTTCCGTTGCTTCAGGTCTACAACTGATCGCAAACAGATTGAAGATCAGTTTATATTTGCTGAAGCATTTATTGATGCTGCTCTGAATGACGGACCTAGTGTTGAAGAGATCCTAGATTCTAGAAACTTCAACTTCCCTCCTTTCGTTTGGAATCCAGGAGAGTATAAAGGTTGGATGAATACAAAGTACGATAAGTCTCGCGGAGAGAAGAAAAGAGAATTTCATGAAGTTGCGTGAATGTTCTGCTGAACAATTTAAAAACGCAATAACCGATGATCCTGCTGACAAGTTTGCAAAAACTTTTGTCGCCAAGGCAAATATGCAGGAGCAATGGAGTTTTTGTATAGGTGCTTGGGATGAGGATGATTCTCTTCTAGGTGCAATCATTACAACAATAAGCAAACGTTCCCCAAAAGTAGCAAACCTACAACTTCTTCACACCTTTGCTAAACATAGAGGTAAGGGGGTTGGTCGTATTCTTTGCGAGGACTCTCTCCGCTTTGCGAGACAGAACGCTGCTTTGTATTTTAGAGTATCCGCTGAACCTGACGCTGTAAAGTTCTACGAGCGAATTGGGTTCACTATGCTCGGGAAGCAAAAGAGTGGGTGTCAATTATCTATGTTTCGGATTACTGGTGACACCTTCTTTGACGGCGATTATAGTCTAGAAAATAAACCGATCTATGAAGCAGTACACAAAAAAGGCAAGGGAGGATGTGTTGAAGTATTCGCTGACGAACCCCTTGGACTGGAAGGGTTTCTGTAAGTTGTTGATTCTACAGGGGTTTTCGATATTTTACTTTGATTAACGGTTATAGCATAATACATCTGTATTGTGTAACTTAATTGTAAGGATAGTTATTATGACGTATCAACAAAACAGTAATCCCTTTTTGTCAAAACCCTCCGGCGTTTATTTGACCTGTAACACAAACCCTATCTCAACAAGGTTTGGGCACAAGTATTTTGGGTTAGACACTAAAGAAATAAATTCTGCTTATGTGGGTTCTTGTAAAACTAGCAATTTTTTGAACGATTCACCTGACCTCGACAGGGTTTTAGACTGGAACCAATTATCAGACGGATCTCCTATGCTCACGGGTCACGCACTGTTAGTTGAGACAAGGGTATTGCAAGCTCTGAATGCAAAACGACGTGAAACTTTTTATAACGAATCAAACGGTAGCGGATTAGATTTGGGCGAGTATGACTTGACTTCTTATGACACTAAACAAGTTCGTGACACAGTCGCGTCAATCGTAGAAGATGTCGAGAACTACAAAGTCGGAAAGCAGCAAAGCGCAGAAGAAATACTTTCCAGATTAGAAAATTTTTATTATGATGAGAGTAATAAAGAAAAAGAGATGGTTTCAACTTTGTATTTAAAAATCAAAAATGGATACAATATTCAAGTTAGAAACCAGGTTCACGATGATTCTCATATAAAAACACTCACGGAAAAATTCCAAGACGAGCGTTCTAGAGGTATTGATCCAACGGCAAACTGTAAACCAGTCTTATTGGTAAACGATTATCCCTCAATGCCAGAAGAGGTCATAGGTAACGGACATCATAGCACTGAGGTTTGTCACAAGATAGGCATAGACTCTATGTACGTTGTCAGAATGGACTATAAAATTCACTTCAATAGTGATATCGGATTAGTAAGACAGTTCCTAGACCGAGTCAATAATAACACCCAAACAAATAAAGTCAATGATGGGCATGATGCCAAACAGAGTTTACATTTCCATTTAGAGGATATGATCAAAAAACAAGGGGTTGAGGTTAGTTGGGAAAGAAAACTCAACTTGCTAAACGACAACGTTTCAAAGAAAAAACTGAGAAGTATTTTACGAGATTCCTATTATTCAGACCCGAAGATTAAGTCGGCATTTAGTTCAATTGAGAAACAACTTGTTTCTGAGAAAACTCTCTCTGCGTTAGACGCAAAGTATGTGGGTGTGCAAAGTGTGAACCGACTCATGGGGCAAAGTCGAGAATCTTTCATAAAAGATTTGAAGAGAAAATACAAAGTGAAATCTGTTGGTAAAGGTGAATTTAGTGTCGCACAGATTGGTAACTGCCATAGTGCGGCAATAAGAAACTACAGAGAAAATGGAGAAGTTGGCGTTTTAGTTTGTCACGTGCCAAGAGAAAAGATAACTGAAGACAGAGATCATATCTTATCAATCTTCAAAAAAGATCTTATGGTTGAAAGACAAGTTTGCCCAGATATTCATATATATGTGCTGCCTTATTTAACCAAAGGAGAAGGTTCAGAACTATTTTATATCAACGCGAGAGATATTAGTGTATAAAGAAAAATTTGTAGAGTGGTTCGGTCGCAGTCTTGAAATAGAAGACTGCGACCCTGCATTGTACATGACTAAATACTTCTTTGATCGTTTTGAATACAACAAAGAACAAAGACTCTGGATAACTTGGATTTATGGAACAACTTATTATTGGCCAACTGCCTATGTGGTTTGGAACGAATTCCCCGACATGGAGTTGGTTGGCGTTGATCGCCTTCGCGATTGGAATAACACCAATTATCGCCGCTTGCGTTATCAAACCGACACGAAATGGAATAAAGGACATCTTGCAGATCAGTTCGTTTCGTACCAGCGATATGTTGGAGAACGAACACAACACGATGCACTCACACAAGGATTTGTCGGAGACCCCGTAAAGGATTTCTATACTGTTTGGGAGACAGTTAATGCGTTTCACAAATTTGGTAGATACTCTTCTTGGTTTTATATCCAAACGCTCAAACAGTGCTGTGATATTCCAGTTGATGTTGATAGTCTTTGGTTGCACGACTATAGCGGTTCTCGTTCGCATCGTAACGGACTATGTTACGCACTAGGAAAAGAAGATTGGGTAGATCAAAAGTTGGACAAAGATCAAATAGCATTTCTGGAAAGTGAAGCAAAGGAAATGTTAGAAGAAACCAAACTAAAATATCCTCACGTTGCTGATAAGGCAGACTTCTTTGCCATGGAAACCTGCCTCTGCTCCTTCAAAAAACTATTCCGTAGAAAACATGGTCGATATCTTGGATACTACCTTGATCGACAATCAGAAGAAATACGAAAGGTTGAGAGAGATGGTTGGGACGGGATTGACTGGACACCTATGTGGGATGCTAGAAACGAAACGATTGATCGAGAGTGGTTAAAGGGCAGAATAGACAAAGAACTATTCAATTTGTTCCTTGATACGGGAGACTTTCACCCAAAGGACAGAACGAATGCGTTAGAGGATTTTTTTGTATGACCCCACAACAGATATTCGATTACAAGAATAGTTGGATGCCTGGATTTGAAGTCACCTTGCACAGCGACCTTGAGCGAGAAGGAAAGGATTGGTGCAAGAGATTAATGGGCAAAGAGTCTTGGCATTTTAAATCTTTTACCAACATATACCAACATTCCTTTTACTTTGAAAAAGAGATCATGGCACAGAACTTTATTATGGAATTCGGGAGATTCACCAACCAATGAAAGTGATCTACCTTATTGGCATTCCTGGAACTGGCAAGTCCACCATCATGAAAGAGTTTATGAAGACTCAATGTGGTGAGTGGAAGCAAGATCGACCTATTGACCTTCTTGACACTCACGTGAATGGTACTGTCCGTATCCTTGGCAAGTATGAGGAAGGCGAGACTTTCAGTGGTACTGATCGTCTGAGCATGGCAGTTGCCCCCAAAGCAATCGAGTGGATCTCCACTCAACCCGACGAACTCATCGTCGGCGAAGGTGATCGTTTGAACAACGCAGGTTTCTTCGAAGCATGCGGCGACAACCTCACCATTATCCACCTAACTGTATCGACCGCTGAACGTGAACGCCGATATAAAGAGCGAGGATCCGACCAGTCTGAGAAATTCATCCAGACTTGCCGCACCAAATGCGCCAACATCCTTGAGCGTTTCGGCGACCAGCAGACCCTGTTCGGGGAGGAGAAAGGATGCGTCATTGAGATGCGTCATGAAACTCCCTCTGACACACAGGAGATAGTCAACTTCATTCTAAGTTGTTGATTTTTAAGAACTTTTTATTACTTTACTTTGTACTGATTTTCAGCGATAATATCTCTATACTGAAATAAAGGAGATAGTTATGTCAAAGTGGTATGATCGTGGTCGGACAGGCGAGTACCTGTTGGACCAAGTAGAGTCGCTCCTCGACGGGTACATCACCCTCGACCAGTTCGTTGCCCGCTGCAAGCAGGTGGGTCTCGACGACACTGAGATCGACGAAATCCTTGAAGAAGATGTGTTGCTCTAAGTTGTTGTTTTTACACGACTTTTTCAAACTTGTATTTGTACACGGTTTGAGCGATAATATCTGTATTGGTTGAGGAGACACGAGCATGAATGAAGCAAACAAATCTACCCTAGCAAAACTGCTTGCCACCGAGAATATATCAGTGGTTCAGGACAAGGTTTCTACTGCTTCATTCGATGTCAAGAATCGTGTACTCACTCTCCCCATGTGGGCGGACGTTTCCAAGCACACCGAAGACCACCTGATTGGACACGAAGTCGGTCACGCGCTCTTCACTCCCCTTGAAGGTTGGCATGACGCTGTGTGCGATCGTGGTCCTTCTTTCAAGTCATATCTCAACGTGGTCGAGGATGCCCGAATCGAGAAACTGATTCAGCGCAAGTATCCTGGACTTCGTGGTTCTTTCATCAAGTCATACCGCAAACTGTTCGCTGACGGTTTCTTCGGTGCTGACCTTGATACCATCAACAAGATGGGTCTGATCGACCGAATCAACACCTACTTCAAGTGCGGTATGTCTGCTGGCGTTCAGTTCGCAGCAGACGAGAAACACTGGTTGCCGCGCATCGAGAAACTCGAGACGTGGGAAGAAGTTGTTGCCCTCACTGAAGAATTGTTCCAGTTCGCCAAAGAGCAGCAGGAGCAGAAAGAACAGGAAATGGCGAATGACCCCGACACCGACGAAGATGAAGAAGGTGACGAGGATGGTGCTGGCATGTCTGGTGTTGATGACTTCGACGACGAAGAGATGGATGAGTTTGACGAACTCTTCAGCGACAAACCCCAGCAGGAAGAGCAGGGCGAAGAGTCTGATGAAGACGACGACGCTGATGCGCCTGAGTCTGCCACCACTGGCACTGGCGAAGAAACTGCCCCCGAGCAGGATGAAAAGACAGGCACTGAAACTGGTGGCGAGCAGGGTGGGCGATCTGACACTTCAACCGAACAGGCAATCGAGTCTCAGACAGACAAGAACCTGCGCGACAACATCGACCGTGAAGTGTTTCAGAACTTCGACGGTACTGTAAGAAATTGGATACTTCCCAAAGCATCAGGCGATATCGTCGTAGACTACAAGACTGTGCTCGCCGACATCCGATGTGAGTTGATCGCTGGGGAAGATGATACTTCTTCATGGCGATTTTCCACATTAGAGTCTCGTGCAAAAGATTACAGCGTATATGGTAAAAACTTCGGCAATATATTGTTCAGTGGTTGGTACAGCAAGAACAAGAAAGCAATCAACCTGATGGTCAAAGAATTCGAGATGCGAAAGTCTGCTGCTGAGTTCCAGCGAGCAACCATTTCCAAGTCTGGTGTCATCGACACCATCAAGATGAACAACTACAAGACTTCAGAAGATATCTTCAAGAAAGTCACCGTTGTACCTGAAGGGAAGAATCACGGTTTCCTGATGTTACTCGACATGTCTGGTTCCATGAACGATGTGTTCTATGACGTGGTCAAGCAGACTCTACTGATGACCATGTTCTGTCGTCAGATCAACGTGCCTTTCCGCGTGTATGGTTTCTCCGATTCTTTGTCCTATAATGGTCGGCGAAATGGCGAAGAAACTGAGGATAACTCTCTTCAATTCAACCAAGATTGCCGACTGATCGAGATCTTCAACGAGAAAATGTCCAAGTCTGACCTTGCTGAAATCGCAGGTGCACTGCTCGTTTCTGGTGCTTCTAACCACAGCAGGACAGCGGTTAAAGAGTTTGGTTCTCATCCTGATTTGTGCTTCTATGGAAACCGTCTTCGTTGTAACCCTGCTGAAGTATTCAGACTTGGCGGTACTCCTCTTGATACTGCAATCAATCACCTGATTCCGATTGCTCTCGAGTTTCGAACCAAGTATCGTCTGGACAACCTGAACACGATAACCCTGACCGATGGATACTCTCATCCTCTCACAACCAACTCTGGTTGGGATTACGTTGACCATATGGCACGTCAGAGAAATACGATGACTTCTATTCGTTGCGCTTGGAACAACAAGACTTATCGTTGGGGTTGGGTTGGTAATCGCCCTATGGTCGGCACCGAGTTGTACCTCAAGATGTACAAAGATATAACTGATTCCACTGTACTTGGATACTTCGTCCAGACTGGTGGCAAGGCAAAATTCCAGCAAGTCGTTGGTCGTATGACTGGCGTATTCTTTAGTGACCCTGAAGCATGGAAGAAGGCAGGCAAGGGTGAACACTACTCCATCGTGGTTCCTGGATACGACGAGATGTTCATCGTCAACCAGAAAGCACTGGTTCCCGCGACCAACTCTATGGATGAAGTTTCTGCTGGCGAGTCAAAGGCAAAGATTCGAACTGCGTTCAAGAAGTCAGCGAACAATGCTCTCCGCGCCCGAAAGATGCTCATCGACATCGTCAAGAGGGTTGCCTAAGTTATTGATTTTACAAGAGTTTTTCAAACTTGTATTTGGGTTCGTTTTGCCGTATAATGGTTATATAGATTGGTGATTAAGTAAAGGAAATGGTTATGAGTAAAGCACAACAGTTAGTCGACATCTTCGCTGGTATGTATGGTGATGAACCCCGAACAATATCCAAGGATGAGGTGAAGCGTGTCGCCAAAGAGAATGGTATACCCTCTCTGTATCGGATCTTGAATGCTAACAACCTTGCTGAAAATGGCGAATATCATTTTCCGCCTATCGGTAAATCAGTCGCGACACGCAAAGTGTCTGCCCCAAAACCTGCTGTTGTGAAAACGCCCGCACCTATACAACCGACTGTCACCCTGACTGCGCGCAGTGACGGGTTCACGGATAACCTGATTCCCGAAAAGGACGATCTGTATGTTCCCTTCGGCAACTTCAAGATGGTTCGGGATATTATCAAGTCCAATATGTTCTATCCCATCTTCATTACTGGTCTGTCTGGTAATGGCAAGACCTATATGGTTGAGCAGGTATGTGCTCACACCAAACGTGAAGTCATCCGTGTCAACTTCACCGTCGAGACAGACGAGGATGACCTGATCGGTGGTTTCCGACTCGTTGATGGCGAGACCAAGTTCTTCAAAGGTCCAGTAATCAAGGCAATGGAGCAAGGTGCTGTCCTGCTCTGCGACGAGATTGATCTCGCTAATCCCGCGAAGGTCATGTGCCTTCAGTCTATCCTTGAGGGCAAGGGATACTTCATCAAGAAAACTGGTGAGTACATTCAACCTGCCTCTGGGTTCACGGTAGTTGCTACTGCCAACACCAAAGGTAAAGGATCAGACGATGGTCGATTCATCGGTACTAACATCCTCAACGAAGCATTCCTTGAGCGATACCCGATCACCTGTGAGCAGGATTATCCTTCTGCTGCTATCGAGCGCAAGATTCTCGACAAACTAGCAGCGTCTGTTGGCGTGTCGGACACCGAGTATCTTCAGAAGTTGGTTGACTGGGCAGATATCATCCGCAAGACCTTTATGGATGGTGGTGTTGACGAGATTATCTCGACTCGCCGCCTGGTTCACATCGTCAAAGCATACGCAATCTTCGGTGACCGTATGACTGCGATCGAGATGTGCACCAACCGTTTCGACGAAGAGACCAAGTTGTCCTTCCGTGACCTCTACACCAAGGTGGACGAGACTGTGAGTCTTGACTCTGAAGAAAATGTCAATGAAACGCTTGACATCTGATTCTACTTGTGTATAATAGTATTTGTTGCTTGTAAAGGAGAGCGTGATGCAACTAAATGAAACAACTATGGAAGTTCTGGCGAACTTCGCCAGTATCCAAAAGAACCTTCTAATCTTAGAAGGCAATACTGTTAAGACAATTTCTGATGCCAAGAACGTAATGGCAGTTGCAAAACTGAATCAGTCTTTCGATAAGTCTTTTGGAATTTATGATGTAGACCAGTTCTTGTCTGCTTTGAGTTTGGTAGAAGACCCAACCCTTGATCTTGGCGACAAGTTTGTAACTGTAAAGGATTCTAGTGGTCGATCGAACGTTAAGTATTTTTACTCTGATGCAGACATCCTAACTACTGTCTCCAAAGATATTCCTATGCCCGAGTCTGAAGTTTGTTTCAAACTGGACGAGGCAACTTTGGGAAGGGTTCGACGTGCCGCTGGTACGTTGGGTCACGAGAAGATGACAATTACTGCTACTGAAGGTGGGGTTTTGTTGTCTGTTGTTGATAACACAGACGATACTTCCAATGCTTTCAATATCACGGTTCCAGGTTCATACGATTCAGAGCAGTTCTCTTTCGTTATGAACATTGCTAACCTGCAATTGTTATCTGGTAATTATGATGTTGAGATTTCCTCTCGTCTGATTTCCAAATTTACTAACGAAAGCGTTGATGTATGTTACTACATCGCTCTTGAAAAATCCTCAACTTACGGAGAATAATCTCATGGCAGAAAAAGAAAAGACATTCAAGGTCGACGATGTTCGCCCAATCTACGACGCTTCTTTCCGAGCATCGCGTACTATGATCTCAGTGATCGACGCTATGTGTGGTCGTGGCGCAGTAAAGGGTGAGGAGTTGTCCGCTGTTGGTCAATTGCGCGACCAATGTGTACAAATCGCCCAGATGTGTGAACAGTTCCACTCTGAAAACGAGTAATGATCTTCGATAAGTCTGAATACGATTTCGTGGATGCTCTTGAAAGTAATTGGAAAGGCATTCGCGAAGAGTATTATCGATCTACTCTAGAACATATGCAGTGGTTTGAACCAGACTTAAACGAAGATAAGAAGTGGCAAGTATTACCAATCTATGATTGGCCAATGGGACTGGCGGTTGAAGGGTACGCGGAAAATCTTCCCTTCACTAAAGGTATCATCGACAAGCATATCCCTTATCACCGTGCAGCGAGTTTCTCTCGGTTACAAGCAGGAGCGTTTGTTCCTGAACATAACGGTATAAGGGGAGATTGGCATAGGTTACATTTAGGCATAGACATACCAGAAGGTGATTGTGGTATTACTATTGGCGGTGTATCCTATAAATGGAAGAATGGAGAGTGTATGGTGTTCGATGATTATGAACGCCACTCTGCTTGGAACAAAACCGATCAAGATCGGATTGTATTGATAATAGACTTTATACCATGAGAATTCTTCGGAGATTGGCGCAGTCTGGTAGCGCATTCGCTTTGGGAGCGAAGGGTCGTAGGTTCGAATCCTACATCTCCGACCAGGATAAGGTATCGTGTTCGCCTTCAACAAAGAACACATTAACTAAACAGTCAAATATGGAGTTATATGATGACTAAGACTGAACGTGTGCTTGAAGCACTTCAAAACGGTGAGCAACTGACTGCTAAGCAAATCGCTGCTCGTTTCTCTTCTGGCAATCCCCGTGAGGTTGTTCGAAGTCTTCGTTCAAAGGGTTATGCTATCTATGCAAACCAGCGAACGAACAGCAAGGGTGAGTCAAAGACTTTCTACCGTCTTGGTACTCCTACTCGTGCCATGGTTGCTGCTGCATATGCCGCTGTAGGCGCAGCATAAACCTTTGAGGTTTGCCCCACCTCTACCAAACGGGGCATTTATTTCCTCCCTTGCTCTTTTCTAGAGCATTTCAAGTATAAATATTTGTGAATACAAAAGAGACCTTCGGGTCTCTTTTGTCGTTTCTGGGGTATAGAAATATTACAGTTTTATTACGAAAGGAACAATAATGAAAAAACTAACCATTGCAATTGCTCTTATTTCATCTACCGTAATGGCAGATCCACGCTACTATACTGAATATAAGAACACAATGGGTTTTATTGATACAGACTATGTTCACAACTCATCTGTAAATGATTTGCGTCTTGGAGTCAAATTTGACAACAACATGTACATTGAAGCGGGCGCATCTGAACGTGACGGCAACATAGGGACTGGTTTCGAAGCAGGATACAAATTCAAATTTGACGCATTTGAAGTCAAAGGTAAAGTAGAAGATCGCCAAATGGATCATATTGGATCAGGCACCTGGGTTGGTAAGATTGAAACAGAAGTAAGATATTATTTTAATTGATGCTTGACATTTACAGTATAATATTGTATAAATAACTTCGAATTGATCTGATTCTAACTCACAGTATTTCTCGTCATTACTTTAGAACAATAATAATTTCTATATTAAGGTAATGATATGCACCAATTAGATAAATCATTAATCCGCATATGCATATTTGCGGTAATAGCGACATTTGTTGTCAGTATGATGCCTGAACTCGTCTACGGTCAAGAAGAATCGTTAAACGACGTTATACGAACAGAGTCTATTACAGATAGCACTGTCACAACTAACGGTAATACTACTACTCGATTGAAGTCGCCTCCTGCTTCGGCAATCACCCCAACAATAAATACTTCTAACTCTGACCTTTGTACCTTTGGAGTTGCTGGCGCGATACAAACTCAGATATTGGGTGTCTCTACAGGAACTCAATTCACAGATGAAAACTGTGAACGTCTGAAGAATGCCAAAACTCTATATGATATGGGTATGAAGGTTGCCGCTGTTTCTGTTATGTGTCAAGACGAAAGGGTTTTCAATGCTATGATGCATGCGGGAACTCCTTGCCCATATGATGGGTTAATCGGCGCAGAAGCAAAGGCAGCGTGGTTGGCAGAAGGTAAAAGTGTCGAGAGTCCAGCGGAAGAGGCAGGGATAGATGAAAAGACAAAAGATACAGCAGTTGCTAGTGGCGGCATCGCTGGTTTGTTGGCACTCTTACTCCTACTCTGAGCAAGTATTTGGTACAACAAACAATGCTGCACAAGCAGGGTATAATTGGGTGATGACCAATATACTGCCTGCACAAGCAGGGTTGACTGTCAACGGAGTGGTGTATCAATACACCACTGTAAAAGAAGAACAAGACCAAATGGTGGTTCACGTTCAAAACGAGAACCCGATAGATGGCGGATATACATTCAGGAGTTCTGACGATTGGTCAGGTATTCCAGGGAACACAATCAATAAGATTGTGCCCGTTGCTAGAATCCCGATACAATATTGGGGGGAAGGTTCGATAGAGGTAGAGGGAAATGGAGAGGTGACCGACCCATTTGTGTTCTACTCTTATCAGTACGATACTTGTTTTGACCCACAATCAAACCCAGATTGTCCTGGATATAAAGTTGAGGTTCCAGACATACCCTCAGTACAAATTGTGGACCCCCTTGACGATCAATTTGTTCAAGATGAAATTGACAGGGATATGATGATGCGTGACGAAGATGAAGAAGAACGTACTCGAAAAGAAGTTGCGCAAGATGATGAAGAAAGAGAAGAGGAAATAGATTTAGAGAATGTTTTGGGTATCGTGAATCGCTCATTACAGACAGCAGAAGATACCGCAAAGCACAATCAACAGATGGCACTGAATCAGTTTTCGCAAGGGTACTTTGTACAATTACCAGATACAATATATGAAGAAACAACTACATTGAAAGACGCGACGTTACCGAGGAATAAACGTGGTCGTCGTTTGGAATTTACACAACAATTATTGCATCAACAATTAGTGAAAAGTCAATATAAACTAGGAGAACGATAATGTTCAAGAAAACGATAATCGCTACTATGCTCTCGGCATCTTTTTGTGCTCAGGCGATAGAGACTCCAATCATAGGTAACGTGGAGTCTAAATGCGTTGTCACAACAGATAAGCAGGGTGTCTATGGAAACCCAACCTCTGACGTGTTGAGTACTGACGCAGCAGATGGTGGAGTTGAACCAGTAGTTCGGTACGACGTAATCATAGCAGATGCTTACAAAGCAGTTATAACCCATCCAACTTCTTTCTCGCAGAGTCCAACGTTGAATGACACCGTAGCATGGACAGGTTCTACTTCTGTAGAAGCAGTTTCTGATGCTCAGATGTCTGCCTATGATAATGATAAAATTGTGTACGAGTCGACCACTGAAGTAGATCTTTCTTACACTGGTAGCACTTGGTTCAAAGTAAGTTCAGAAGCAAGTTACGGGTTTAACAAAGCATTCCCTGGTGGAACCTACACTGCAATTGTACAAGCATCTTGTATAGCATTGTAAACCATGATATATGTTATGGCATTGCTGGCATCTTTCTTTAGTGGGCAAGTATTTGCTCACGAATGGGTGCCAACTTATCCTAAGTTGGAACTATCTTCTGTTCCATCTGTTTTACGTGCTGAAATGCACCTACTTAATCGAAGAGAGGACGTAGAGTATTATTCTTTTGAAGTGTTTGATGAAGATTTTGAACCAGTACCATTCGCCGCTACCCAGAGAACTGTGAGACTAAAGTATCTGGATAGAAAAAATGTAAATATTTACATAAGAGTTAGAGATGCGGACAAGGTAGTTTACATATGTTCTAGATCTGAAATTGTTGCTGACAAAGAAACTAGAACTGTAGTTTCTTCTAGAATATGCTCTAAAGTGAAATGAGAAGAGTATTAGTTGTATTCGTATATTTCATATTTGGGTTTGGGGTTGGTTCTGCATATGCGCAATCCAACGGAATAAACCTGAGTATACCTCAGAGTGGACAGAACTTTCAAAACGATCGCGTGAGAGCGGGTGATGTTGAGTGTTCTGCTGCTATAGGTTCTTCGACTAACGTTGAGTTTGGTGTAGTTGGAATCATGAATCAAAATGATCCTCTCTACAACTTAGCAAGTAGTGATCCAAACTTTTATTATAATAACAATGACTTTGTAAGAGATGTTGGTGTCTATGGAAAGATAACTATCCCGATTGGTGCGCCAAAGAAGAGATTGAATTGTGATGCTTTGTATCAACTAGAGTTAGAAAAGAAACGACTTGAAGTTATAAAGTTAAGGCAAGAAATACAAAACTTACAAAACCTACAATTCGAGAAATAGGGGGAATTATGGAAATTATCCTAGACTTAATGATCACTTGGTGGCAGTTTACTATTGTCGGAGCACTCATACTTGTTGGACTCTGTGTTAACATGTTTGGTGTCGACAACGACAAAGAACTAATTGGTTTCAGTGCAAAGGAAATGCCTCACATGCAACCTATCGTCATTCCCACAGCTGGGAAGGGATTCTGGGGAGCAATATTTATGTGGTTGATGGGTACTCGCACTTGGACGATCACCAAAGATTATCACTTCACTATTCACGGTCAAAACTATGTGATACCAAAAGGGTTCACGTTTGACGGGGCATCGGTTCCTAAGTTTTTAGCATCATGGTTGTCTCCCGTTGGTGTACTTTTAGTTGGGGGTTTGGTACACGACTACATCTACAAATATGAGATGCTACTAAAGAAAGGAGGAAAGGAGACTTCTCATACCCTCACTCAGAAAGATGCAGATATCATCTTCCGTGATATTAACATCGAGCAAAATGGTTTTCATCTCATGAATTACTTAGCATACTGGGCACTTCGCTTAGGAGGTTTTGTGGCATGGAACGGACACCGTAAACGCAACTGTAAAATAGGAGAATAATATGGACTGGTTAAAAGGAAGACTCGGGGAAAGAACTTCATTAGATGGCGCAGTATTGATTGCCATTGGAGGTTCTGTTTTACTTCTCGGTCCATTGGCAAAATGGGCAGCACTAGGTGCAATCGGTTACGGCATCTGGACGTTACTCAAGAAGGGATAAAAAATGGCAGAATTTGAATTCGCCGGAATGACATTTAGAGGAGGAAAGGCAGTGGTCTTGGTCACTGCCCTTTCAACTTTGGGTGGTGGTGCATGGGGTGCGTTCGAATTTTATAATGACTATCGCAACATGAAGGCACAGATAGAAGAATATGTTGCTCCAGATTTATCGCACATTGAACAAGAATTAGCAGTTCAAAGTGAAACAATGGCATCCTTACAAGCATTGGTTGAACAGATGGAGAAGAAGTTGGATGCCACTGAAGAGAAATTGAATGATGATATGGACAAAGTAGAAGCACTTGCTCGTAAAGTAGACGATGAAACTGCTTCGACTCAACGAGAACTCAGGGATGATGTTTATGCGATTGAGCAAAAGGTTAATGATAGATTGAGAACTGTGGACCAAGACATTCGTGATGTCAGGAAGGATCTTGAAGAAAAGATTCAACTCATACTAGACAATCCATTAAATAACTAGGAGTCCGGAATGTCAGAAGAAGAAAAGGTAGGGTTTCACCCAGCAGATACTAATGGTGATGGCAAGGTTAGCGAAGAAGAGCATGCAATGTATATGGAATTTCGCCGCAAGGAACTTGAAGACCAAGATGCTATGCGGGACGCACAACGAAGCATGACTTGGTTTGCTCTTGCTGGTATGTTAATGTATCCATTCGCTGTTGTCGGTACGGAATTTATCGGTATGGACAAAGCAGCAAATATTCTTGGCGACATGGCACCTACATACTTTGTCGCTGTTGCTGGTTTGGTTGCAGCGTTCTTTGGTGCTCAAGCATGGTCCGGAAAAAAGTAGTTGCTTTTTCATTATAGATAAAGTATAATTACTACAGTCTCGAGATGACTCTAAACTCGCTCTGGTCGGTACGCACCGTCACCTGAGTATGTGAAAAACTGCTCAACACACTTAACACAACACACAAGGAGACTAATATGTCTAATCCATATGAACTTAGGTTTGAAATTTTCCAACAAGCGAAAGAAATCCTCATAGACGAGTATCACGCAAAAAGAGATGCGGTGTTACACCAATATGAGATGGAAGAGGAGGCATTCTACCCTGACATGCCAGAGTACCCTTCCTTTGATTCTATCGTTAAAATGGCGAAAGAAATCAACCATTACGTTTCAAAGAGTTGAGTTTTACTACCTGAGCATGTGGTAAAACTGCTCTATTTGATTGGAGTTTTGTTATGAAAATTGCTGTTACTGGAGTCGGAATTGTTTCTCCCATCGGGAGCAATTTGTCCGAAAATATGCAGAACCTCTTTGACATGACAGTAGGTTCGTCAGATAACAGAATCCCGCCTGATAACTTATCATCGGAATTGATTAAAAGCACTAAAATATTCTATTCTCAATATACTGATGAGCAAGCAAGTAAGCACATCAATCTAAAAGAACTCCGTTATTCTGACCCTGTCATTAAAACTAGCATGATGGCAGTTGACGAAGCAGTACAGATGAGTGGGATAGACTTACCGAAAGAGACCCCTGTGGTTGTAGGGAGCATCCAGGGTGGAGTCACCACTTACAATGCTTGGGTTGATAAACTATCAAGAAAGGCATCAAGGAAGGTTCACCCAAAAGTTCTTTTGAGTAGTTCTCATGAATATATCGGCAATCTTATCTCAGAAAGATACCAGATACATGGTCCTTCCTGCGTTGTTTCTGCTACTTGTATCAGTGGCGTTCAAGCATTAGAGTTTGGTAGAAATTATTTGATGCAAGGACACGATTGTGCCATAATTGGTGCTTCTGATCATATGACTGCCAGTCTCACTATGTACTATTTTGAACAGTTGGGTGCGTTAAGTCCAACCTCTGAGGTTAAACCATGGGACGTTTCTCGTAATGGGACGGTGATGGGCGAGGGTAGTGTTTATCTCGTAATAGAACCACTTGACTCTGCACTTAAAAGAAAGGCAAAGATTCGCTGGGTCGTCGACGGTATCGCGACTTCTAGTGACGCAGGGCATCCGACTGCTCCTTCTCCCGAAGGTATCGGTGGGAAGATAGCAATTAAAGAAGCGATGAGGCAGTCTAATGTCTCCCCCAAAGACTATTCTGTATTGAACGCTCACGGTACAGGCACTGTATTAGGCGACCCTATTGAGTATAATGTTCTTCGTCATTTCTACGATTCTGGTAAAATTTATAGCAACAAAGGGCAGATCGGTCATTTGATGGGTGCTAGTTGCCTCGCTGAGTTGGTCCTTGGTGCCGAAGCGATGCGAGACGATATGGTTCCAGGTAATGCAGGGTTACAAGAACCATTTCCCAATGATGGACACTTTGAGTTTATGTTCTCTCCCCAAAAATATTCTTACGATCACATGATGAAAACAAGTTTTGGATTCGGTGGTCGTTGTTCAGCAGTGAGTGTGAGAAAAGTATGATAAGTCTCTGTATTCCATATTACGAAGATCCAAATAGACTTCGTGGTATACTCATGAATGACTGGATAGAGTTATTCGATGAGGTAATCATAGTTGATGACGGTTCCGTTGATTATCCAGCAGAACCAATCATTAAAGAATTTGATGCCGAGGGCATTTTCTGGTATGCTAATTTATCTCTCTATCGAATAGACGTTGACTTTGGGTTCAATGCTCATGGTGCTAGAAATCTTGCTGCACAAGAGGCAACAGGCGATTGGTTGTTCTTCATAGACGTTGATGTGGAGTTGACTGAGGGGTTTACTAAAGAACTCCTCGAGAGAGTCCAGAGCACTCCGGAGGGGAGTTTTATAGTTGCTTCCCTACTTGGCGGAGACGCTGGTAATATCTTTTGTGTTAGAACCGAGGACTTCTGGAGAGCAGGAGGATACGATGAAGAACTTAGAGGATACCATATGGGCGATAAAATCTTCAGAGAGAGGTTAGATCAAATTTGCACTCCAGAATTAACTGAAAACAATCTCCCCTGCAATCGTATGGGCAGGACAGTATACACTGATGACACTATTACAGGAACCTACTATCCTGATGACCTCAGCGTTGTTCAAAGAGACCAGAAGCACATCAAAGATATTTTAGAAATGGTCTGGAAGAGGAACAAATCCCAGAGTGAGTGGGCGAGCATCCCCACCATAAATTTCGATTGGCGTAAAATCTACTAATGCGATATTTTTTGGTGGGGAATTAAATCCCCCCTTGCTTTTTTATTTTATATCAGTATAATAGTGTACTGTACTTGAGATTAATCTATATTATGGAGTTTCATCTATGATGAACGAATTGTGGTGTGAGAAATATCGTCCAAAAACTATCTCTGAGTGTATTCTCCCTAAGCACCTAAAAGAAACCTTCAAAGAAATAGTCGCCACTGGCGAAGTCCCAAACATGCTCTTCACTGGCACAGCAGGTCTTGGTAAAACGACTGTTGCTCGTGCCATCTGTAACGAACTTGACCTTGACTACATCCTGATCAACGCTTCAGAGTCTGGTAACATTGACACTCTGCGTGGAAAGATCAAACAGTTTGCCTCAACTATCTCTCTGGGCGGAGGTTACAAAGTCGTAATCTTAGATGAGGCAGATTACCTGAACGCGCAATCAACCCAACCTGCCTTGCGTGGATTCATAGAAGAATTCTCAAAAAACTGTCGGTTCATCCTCACTTGTAACTTCAAAAATAAAATTATTGAACCATTGCACAGTCGTTGTGGTGTGTTTGAATTCAACACAACCAAAAAAGATATGGTAATTCTTTGCCAACAGTTTATGAAGAGAGTGACGGATATTCTGAAAGACGAGAATGTGCTCGTCCCCTCAGACCCTTCAACCCTTGCTGAATTAATTATGCGTCATGCTCCTGACTGGAGGAGGATACTCAATGAGTTGCAACGTCATAGTAGAAATGGACAACTGCAACTAGACGTGTTGAGTAACTCTACCTCTGGTAATATGACAGAATTATTCAAACATCTCAAAGCAAAGGATTTTAAACAGATGAGAGTTTGGGTCGCTAATAATATGGACGTAGACTCTGCTTCTATTTTTCGAGAGATCTATGATTCTATGAATGACGTGGTCACTCCTAACAGTATCCCGCAACTAGTTCTTGTCCTCGCAGATTATCAGTATAAAAATGCCTTTGTTGCTGATTCTGAATTGAACATGGTTGCTTGTTTGACGGAGGTAATGGCAAATGTCGAGTTTGTTTAAGAGCGTATACAAATTTCGCGAAGACGAATTAATCAAAGAGTTTATCGAGTACATCGATTCAACTTATAAAGGGCATTATGGTCAAGGCGGATTGCAATCTTCAGAGGTAATTGTAGATCGTGGTCATGGACTTGGATTCTTCCTCGGTAATGTTGATAAGTATAATGGTCGTTACGGGAAGAAAGGTACGCCAGACGATCATCGCAAGGATATCGTAAAAATTATTCACTATGGGTTTCTTGCGCTCTATGAACACGATAGAATCCATGGAGATAATGATGGATTGGGATGATTTGGACGAAGAGTTCACCACCACCCTTTCAAAGAAAATGTACAGGTTGATGATTGAATTAAACAAAACTTGCGTGAAAGAGTTTTCTGATTTCACCATGAAAGAGTTGACTGCGATCAAAGAATTTTATGGGGGGAGTCTAGTATACTCAATCTACAAAGATGTAGAGTTTGTTCTTAGCGAACCCAGAGGATCGGATACAATACACTGATGAAATTATTACTTACTGGAACAAGAGGATACCGTAAAGGTTTCATTGCTAGTCGTTTCTTAGAACTCTATAGTGATGTTTATGATATCACTGAATATGAAGGCGATATCAGAGACTTTGAAATTAGCATGTTTGATGGTTTCGATATGGTACTTCATCTTGCTGCTATGGCAGGAGTGAGGAGGTCGCACGAAGAACCAGAGTTGTATTGGGACGTGAACGTGGTGGCATCTCAAAAAATTTTTAGGCAATGTGAGGACGCCAGAATCCCAGTTCTGTATGCTTCTTCTTCATCAGTTTACGAATGGTGGTTGTCCCCGTATGCGAGTACAAAGTGGTTCATGGAATACATCGCCCCAAGAAATACTTTGGGTTTGAGGTTTCATACTGTCTATGGTCCTAACAGTCGAGTTGACATGCTGTACGATATGCTATTGAATAAAAAAGTGAGTTACCTAACGGATCATACTCGAGACTGGACTCATGTTGATGATATTTGTTCCGCGATAGATGTATGCCTAAAGAATTTTCACGACATGAAAGAGTATCGCGCGATAGATGTGGGCAACGGGCAACCAGTAACAGTAGTGGATATGGCGAATAAAGTTTGGCCAGATAATAACCTTCCCATCAAAGAAGTTACTGGCGAGAGAGCAGACACTTGCGCTAATCCGACCATTTTGTTGCAATATGGTTGGGAACCAAAGCATCATATACTGGAAGATTGATTATGAATCCCTTTGATTTTTTGAACAGTATTACCTATAACAAGCAAGACCTGATAGTAGATGATGAGACTGAGAAAGGATACAACGCATTCCTAGTCAATCGTGGACTATCTTATTTCCAAGATACTGTTTTGTTAGCAAATGAAATGAACCGAAATCACCACCTTGACGGGAAGTTGCAGTATGACTTTCTTCGCGGAATCGTTCGCAAAAGGAAGAGATTCAGTAAATGGGCGAAGAAAGAAAAGGTAGAAAAGATTGACGTCATAAAAGAGTATTATGGTTATAGTGATGCCAAAGCAGAGTCAGTTTCTGACCTCATTAGTCCGGAACAGTTAGATTATATGCGGAGCAAGTTGTCCAAGGGTGGTATTTGAGGGACGCATTTTTCCTAAATAATACTTAATGTATTGTTCGTCATGACAATAATAACTATAATTTGACTTGGATCTAAAAATATGTATGACGCTGTGTACTGGTCTCCGCAAGATATGCTTGAAGTGACCCTTAATGAACCCGATGACTTTCTCAAAGTAAGAGAAACTCTAACGAGAATCGGCATTGCCTCTCGTAAAGACAAAAAACTATTTCAATCTTGCCATATCCTTCATAAGCAAGGAAGGTACTTCATAGTACACTTCAAAGAACTGTTCCTTTTAGACGGCAAGAAGTCCAACTTAGAAGAATCTGATTTACAGAGGAGAAATACCATCACAGTTCTCCTCAGTGATTGGGGACTTGTTAACATAGTAGACCCTTCTAGGGTTAAAGAAAAGGCACCACTTCGACAGATCAAAATTGTTTCGTTTCGTGAAAAGGATGAGTGGGAACTATGTCAAAAATATAACATAGGAAATAAACCCGCCAGTTAATATATGATTGATGCTTACATGCTTGTGGATTTTAATAATCCACTTTCTTTGCAATATATGAACTTATCGCTGGAGTCGTTCTCTCGTGTAGACGACTTAGTAAAAATAACTCCAGTACAATGCACTACTCCAGAAACCCTGCCCATAAGGTTCCAAGAAAACGAGGAACCTATCCCCGCATATGTCGACAGAAACGACCCCAACGATTTCCTCAGAGCAAGGTACTTTGGAGGGAGTTTCTGTGATAGTCCTTTATATCAGGCAATAATGTATTCTCAATATCAACTGATAAAAAGAATTGCCAACGGAGAACCAATAGCAATAATGGAGCATGATGCTGCTCTGGTGAACGAAGATTCCTTCAGGGAAATGGTGGATTTATTCTGGGAGCAAATAGACGTTTTTATCCCAGGTGCCTGTATGGAGTTCTATGGATTGAGCGAAAGAATTGCCAAATGGATGGTACATACATTAGATAATTTTCCTTTAGGGGAAACCCCACTAGACAGATTGTCTGGTCCATATGGCGTTCTGAATAGGTCTCCTTACCTTGGTTGGGAAGAAAAAACAAGTTGGTTGGTCCCTACAAAGAGCGAATATGATATAGACAAAACTTGTTTTTCCACAGATAGTATGTTCCATGCTCAATGCGCAAAGGGGCATCTATTTGAACCTGCTTGCAAACAATTTATGTTCAACACTTTAGAAAATACAAATGTAATGAAGTACGACCCAGAATCTACTAATCACTCTCATGATATAGATTATGACGGAAAATCTGGTTATCTTTGGAAAAGGGACTTTGTTTTTATTGACAAACCAGAAGAAATATAGTAGAATATAGTCTATGAGATTTTATACTAATATTTCCCGCATCGGTAATAGCATTTGTTATCGAGGATACAAGGATGGTATCCGAGAGCAATTCAGAGACTCCTTCAATCCCGTCATGTACTTGACCTCTCGTAAAACTGATTGCGAGTGGCGAACTCTTGATGGTCGTTGTGTAGAACCTATGGTTTTTGACAGTATGTCTGAGGCGACTGATTTCGCGAAGCGATATGAAAATGTTGACTCTTTAGAAGCACATGGTAATACCAACTTCGCCGCACAGTATATACAAAAGAACTATCCAAAAGACATACAATACGATTCTTCTGTAATCAAGATAGCGAATATCGATATCGAGGTTGCTTCTGATGATGGATTTCCTGAACCAGAACGTGCTGATGCTGAGGTTCAATCTATTTGTCTGAAGTATTTTGGGATAAAGACAGTTTATATCTGGGCACTTGAAGAGAAATACGAACCATCTAAGACTGAATTGGATATTAATCCAGAGGACATTATTTTCATCAAGTGTGACGGTGAACTTGATCTTCTATTAAAGTTTATTCAGTTTTGGAATCATAGGGATACTTGTCCGGACGTGGTTACAGGTTGGAACGTGCGTATGTTTGACCTGCCCTATCTTATCAACCGAACTAACCGACTGATTGGCGTTGATACTTCCAAAAAAATGTCTCCGTGGAACATGGTTCGGGAAAAGCAAGTCAGTTTACAGGGTAGAACTCAACAAGTCTACGATATCGTGGGAATTGAGCAGTTGGATTACTGGGACCTGTTTCAGAAGTTTGGTGTTTATTCTTATGGAGTACAAGAGTCATACAAACTTGACCATATTTCTAACGTCGTTCTCGGAGAGAAGAAACTTTCCTATGAAGAACATGGTAATTTATACACCCTGTACAAAGAAGACTATCAGAAGTTTATTGACTATAACATCAAAGACGTTTTGCTAGTAGAACGTATCGACGAGAAGATGGGTCTGATTGATCTCGCCATGACCATTGCCTACAAGGGTGGTTGTAACTATCAGGAAGCATTTGGTACTACGCAACTCTGGGACACCTACATTTATCGCGAACTTTGTAGTCGTAAGATTGTTGTCCCTCCCAAAATGGATCATGGTAAGGTCGACTTCGGTGGTGGGTTTGTAAAGACACCACAAATTGGTCGCCACTCTTGGGTTGTTTCTTTTGACTTGAACTCTCTGTATCCTCACTTAATCATGCAGTTCAATATGTCCCCTGAGACTATCGTTTCAACTCGAACCTCTGGTGTTACTGTAGACAACTGCCTTGATAAAACTCGTCCCGATTCTAAATCCCCAACGGATTGTATCGCCGCCAATGGTGTTCACTTCAGCAAAGACGAACGTGGTGTTCTCCCCTCTATCATTGATGGTTTGTATTCTGAAAGAAAACAGATCAAAAAGAACATGCTTGGCGCACAATCTCAGGTTGAGAAGGGTGTTGCTGGTGCTGAGAAAGAGATAACGAAACTCGACACTCAGCAGATGGCGATTAAGATTATGATGAACTCACTCTATGGTGCGCTCGGTAATCGTTGGTTCCGCTACTATGATATTCGCATGGCAGAGGCAATCACCATGTCTGGTCAGTTGTCCATCCGCTGGGCAGAAAAGGCAGTGAACCAGTACATGAACAAGATCGTTGGTACTGAAGACTTCGACTATGTTATCGCGATTGACACTGACTCGGTGTATGTAAACTTCGGTCCACTCGTTGAGAAGATGGGACTGACGGACACCGACAAGACGGTACAGGTGCTGTCACAGATTGGCGAAGATAAGTTTGAACCTTTGTTCGATAAATCATACGCTGACCTTGCCAACTACATGAACGCATACGCCAACAAGATGGTGATGGGTCGTGAGGCAATCGCCGATGCTGGTATCTGGACTGCCAAGAAGCGATACATCCTCAACGTGCACAACAACGAGGGTGTTCAGTATGCCAAACCTAAGTTGAAGATCATGGGTATCGAGGCAGTCAAGTCGTCTACTCCTGCCTCTTGTCGTGATGCACTGAAGGGTCTGTTCAAGGTGATGATCACTGGCACTGAGAAGCAGACTCAGGATGCCATCCAGTTGTTCAAGACTCACTTCAAGAGTCTCGCGCCACATGAGGTAGCATTCCCTCGCGGTGTATCAGACATAGGAAAATGGCGCGACCGTAATACGGTGTACAAAAAGGGTTGCCCAATACACGTGCGTGGTTCTCTATTATACAACAAATTACTACTTGACAATGGATTAGAAAAAAGGTATAATACTATCAAAGATGGTGAGAAGATTAAATTCCTCTATCTTGACAAGAAGAACCCTATGAAGGAAAATGTGATAGCATTCTATGATTTCCTTCCGAAAGAGTTTGGATTGCACAAATATATTGATTATGATACACAATTTGAGAAGGCATTTCTCGCCGTTGTTCGCCCAGTCCTGGAGGCGATCGGTTGGACAGAGGAGGAAGTCATCTCGCTTGAGGACTTTTTTGGGTAATGTATTCCCTGACAATTTTTCGTAATGCGTTCGACAATAAAACGCACAGAAAGATGGACTTTCCCGATTGGGAAGGTCTTGTCTCATTGCTAGAAAAATTGAGTAAAGTTTCCCTATCAGGAAAGAAAGACGCGCAACTGATCAGTCCAGCAGTCTACAAAGAAGGAACTACACGTGCTAATAAAAATGTTGAATGCTGGGCAAATTGGGCATGCGTCGATGTTGACGATTATGAGGGGGACATAAAAGATGTACTTGATCGTTTTGCAAATAATAACATTGTGGTTTACTCTACTGCTTCATCTACACCTGAGAAAATTAAATTCAGAATTGTCTTTGATCTCGATAGAGCAGTTGGAAAAGAAGAAATCAAAAAATTCTGGTTTGCTCTTAATAAATCCATTGGCGATCTTGGAGACGCACAGACAAAAGACAGTTCGCGAATGTATTACATCCCAGCGGATTACGTTGATGCTTTTAATTTTTTCTATACTAGGACTGGCGAACCAATTTCTGTTGACAGTTTGATGCGCGAGCACCCATATCAGGAAAAGACTGGTAACAGCTTCCTTGATAATTTGAGTGAAGAGATGCGAGAGTCCGTTTTAGAATATCGTAAAAATTCTCTTGACAATACAAACGTAACTTGGTCTGGTTATCGCGATTGCCCTTTCTTCCCGAACAAAATGGCAGACGATTACAAATCAGTTTCAGAGACTGGTTGGTACCATCAAATGTATAGGATTATGGTAGCGACTGCTTGTAATGCTGTGAAGGCAAAGTATCCAATAACAGCAGATCAAATTACCAATCTTTGTAAAGAACTTGACAGAGAGACAGGTAACTGGTACGAAAACCGTCCACTACATAAAGAGGCGAATGGTGCTCTGCAATGGGCATATGCTAATAGTTTTATTGAGGAAATATAATGCCGCTTAAATACAAATGGTCCGATACTGATTGGGTGAAGAGAAGAAGTCCTGATGCGATGCTACCAAAAAATCAACCAAACGAAGAACCATATAATTTTTATAATACATATCCTGACGTCCGTGCTGCTCTTATGGCGATATCTGTTCATGGCGAAGATTTAATTGGTGCCGAACTCGGTCTTTATCAGGCAGAGAGTTTTTGTACTATTCTTCAGGTATGTAAAAATGTCAAGAAATTGGTTGGCGTAGATATCTGGGAACCCTATCAAGATTGTCTAGGTGGTAATGATAAGTTCAAGAGAGATTTGAAACAAATAGAATTTATCTACAACACAGCAATAAATTATATCAATTATTGTGGCGAGTCTCATCGCGCAGAAGTCTTACAAATGGACACTGTAGAAGCAGCGAGTGAGTATGAAGACGAATACTTTGACTTTGTTTTCTTTGATGCTCATTTGACAGAAGAGCAACTCTTTTTTGAATTATCTGCTTGGTATCCTAAAATAAAAACTGGAGGATTAGTCATCGGTCATGATTGGCATATGCCCGAAACTAGTAGTGCTGTGTTTAAATTTAGGGATAAGAATAATATAACCAATCGCCTCTCTAGTTACGATTGCACTTTCATCTGGAAAAAATAATACTTGACATTTCAATCTATTTCATATAAAATTAGTATTCTTATTATGGAGAAACACTATGTCTGACGAAAATATCCCTCAAAACGATTACCCTACAGATTTTTTCCCGTCTGACCCTGAATACGGCAAAGGAGATAAACCCCTTGTTGGAGTTGTTGGTCATGGGTTTGTCGGTAAAGCAGTTGAACGTTCATTCTTACCAGAAGTTGAGAGGTTCTTGGTTGACCCCAACTATGGAACTGATATTGATCAATTGATTGAACAAGAACCAGCAATAACCTTTGTCTGTACCCCGACTCCTGTCGGTGGGGGTGGGCGTATCGATGCTGCTGTAACCGTTGATGCTATTCTCAAACTGATCCGCCGAAGCAAATCAGCAGTTGTTTTGAAGTCTACTGTCACGCCAGATGTTATTGATAAAATCTGTAGAGCGATTGCACCTGAACGAGCAGAGTGTCGTTTCGTCTATGCCCCTGAATTTCTTACTGAACGCAATGCAGATGAAGAATATTCTAACCCCAAATATATGGTTCTTGGTGGTGTTCCATCCTCTTGTAACCAGTTGCTTGAGTTCTTCCACTTCAACACTTTCATGCGCCTCCCAAAGAACACTGAAGACGATGGCGGTATTCACATCGTTACTCCTTCTGAGGCATCTTTTGTAAAATATGCTATCAATTGTTTCTTAGCGATGAAGGTGACTTTCTTTAATAATCTTTATGATGCATGTAAAGATGAATTGTATAGCACAAATCCTACTGTTGTCGCTAGAACCGTATCAGCAGAACCAAGGATAGGTGCGAGTCATTGGAGAGTCCCTGGTCCTGATGGCAAGAGAGGTTTTGGTGGTGCTTGTTTCCCCAAAGATATGGCAGCATTCAATGCGTATAGCGATAAGATGAAGATCATTGATGCAGTTCTTGAGATCAATAATGCTTATCGTAAAGAGTATGATTTGGATTCCCGTGAAGTAGAACAAAAGATTACTTTTGGCAAAAGGGATATCGAAGAAATTGAAGATAAAGAGGAGGATGCAGCATGAGCATCATGGACAAATTAAAGAAGAACAGCAAGATCAAGGCAGCATCAGAGCTGTCTTCATCTAAGTTCTTCGTCGACCAGAAACTAGTTGACACTGGTGTACCAATGGTCAACGTTGCTCTATCTGGAGATGTTGATGGTGGTCTTGCCTCTGGCCTGACTGTCCTTGCTGGTCCTTCGAAGCACTTCAAGACTTCGTTCGCTTTGCTTATGGCAGCAGCATATCAACGTGCTCATCCTGAAGCAGTCGTATTGTTCTATGACTCTGAGTTTGGTTCGCCTCAATCATACTTTGAGACTTTTGGTATTGATACTGAGCGAGTGCTTCATGCTCCTATCACGAACGTCGAGGAGTTGAAGTTTGATCTGATCTCTCAACTCGAGGAATTGGATGCCAAGGACGAAGTTATTATTGTGATTGATTCTATCGGTAATCTTGCTTCAAAGAAAGAACTTGAAGATGCTTTGAACGAAAAGGCAGTCGCTGATATGTCTCGTGCGAAAGCATTGAAAGGTTTATTCCGTATGGCAACTCCTTATCTGCGTATGAAGAATATCCCTATGCTCGCCGTCAATCACACTTACAAAGAGATTGGCATGTTCCCGAAAGACATCGTCTCAGGCGGTACTGGTATCATGTACTCTGCTGATAATGTCTGGATTCTTGGTCGGCGTCAGAATAAAACTGGCACTGAAGTCACTGGATACGATTTTATTATCAACGTTGAGAAATCTCGATATGTACGTGAAAAGTCTAAAGTCCCTGTCTCGGTTTCTTGGGACGGTGGTGTTGAGCAGTACTCTGGTTTGCTCGATGTCGCACTTGCTGGTGGATATGTCGTCAAACCTTCCAACGGTTGGTATGCCACGGTCAACAAAGATACGGGTGAAATGACCACAAAGGTCCGAGAGAAAGATACTCGCAGTGCTGAGTTCTGGAACCCTATCTTTGAGAATACCGACTTCAAAGATTTCGTCCGTAAATCATTTCAAATCGGTGGCGAAATCTCTGAACTAGAGATGGAACTTGAAGAAGCATGAAAGATAGCGATGTAGGACTAGATCTTGGTGATATTCATCTTCATGAAGAAGATGTAATTGTCCACGATGTCACCGAAATGGATGACTTCATTATCACTGAAGATCCACTAGATCCTGATAACGAAGAAGCATGGGCAGTAGTCATAACAAAGGGTGAGTATAAAGATTGGGTTGTACGATTCCCCAAAATTGAACTCGCTGAGAATTCCGAACTTGAATTCACTTATGAGGTTGTGTTCATCCCAGATTCTTTTGATGGAAAAGATCTGGTTGATGTAGAACTAGCGAATTATTTCTCTTCAATACTGGTAGAGGTCATTGAGACTATACATGGTACTGAAGGGCAAATCTATCTTGATAAAAAAACAGGAGAACAAATTGTCGTCTGATATGCCTACCATGATTCTGCGCCATTTCTTCACTGATGAAGGATATATGCGCAAGGTTGTCCCCTTCATGGAACCAGCATATTTTGAAGGTGTGCATCAGCATTTGTTCAAAGAGTTTGCCAAATACGTCTCCCAATATAATTCTATTCCCAGTCTAGAGTCTTTCCGTATCTCGCTACAGGAGAGTGATACGAACATTCCTGAGCAGATATTCAGTCATGCCATGGATATTCTTCCTGACCTCTTCGCGAAGGATAACACGACTGACTCTGACTGGTTAGTAAAGAACACTGAGAAGTGGTGCCAAGACCGTGCGTTGTTTAATGCAGTCATGGAGTCTATTTCCATTATTGATGGAAAGCACCAGTCGCTCACTAAGAATGCGCTCCCCGACATTTTGTCGAAAGCATTATCCGTGACATTTGATACTAACATTGGTCATGATTATCTTGAAAACGCTGAAAGTCGTTATGAGTTCTATCACACTGTCGAGGAGCGCATCCCGTTTGACCTCGATTACCTCAATAAGATTACGAAGGGAGGACTCCCAAATAAGTCTTTGAATATTATCCTTGCGGGTACTGGCGTGGGTAAGTCTCTCTTCATGTGCCACTGTGCCTCTGCCGCCCTCGCTCAAGGAAAAAACGTCCTGTATATCACGATGGAAATGGCAGAGGAGCGAATTGCTGAGCGAATCGATGCTAATTTGCTGGATACCGCACTAGATCAGATAACGACTTTCTCGAAGGAGATGTTCGTTAAAAAGGTGCATCGTATCGCAGAGAAGACGCATGGTAAACTCATCATAAAGGAGTACCCTACGTCACAGGCACACGCAGGTCACTTTCGTGCGTTACTGAACGAGTTGAAACTTAAGAAGAAGTTCGTCCCTGATATCGTGTTCATTGACTACCTCAACATCTGTACGAGTTCTCGTGTAAAGACAGTAGGTGGTAGTGTGAATTCGTATACTTTCGTAAAGGCAATTGCCGAAGAACTTCGTGGATTAGCAGTAGAGTTCAACCTGCCTATCGTATCAGCAACTCAGACGACTCGAGCAGGGTATGGTTCGTCTGATCCTGGACTAGAGGATACCAGTGAGTCGTTCGGATTGCCAGCGACTGCTGATCTCATGCTTGCGCTGGTAAGCAACGAGGAGTTACAGACATTAAATCAGATCATGGTGAAACAACTCAAGAATCGATATAACGATCCGAACATGCATAAGCGATTTGTGATTGGCGTGGATAGATCTAAGATGAAGTTGTATGACGTAGAAGATGCAGAGAAAGATTTAATGAACGATACTGCGGTAGAGGAAGATAAACCTGTGTTTGACTCTACGACTGCAGGAAAGAAGATATCTATCGAGGGATTTAAATTGTAATGTTTTCGCGATATTTAATTTTTGTAAATGGTGAGACAACGAATCTAATCATTACTGCGCTGACCGAGTACAGTGCGCGAGAGAAGTATTTTAATGATTATGGTTCGGCGAGTCGCTATACTGGAATTGGTTTTGATAGTATAGAAGCGAGAAAGATCTAAGGATGAAGATTAAGATCGAGATCGAGGCGAATCCTGATGAAGTACAGGATCTCTTTATTCCCAGTAATAAACAGAAAGAGTTTGCGGAAACACTCTATAAAGCATACATTGATGCCATGAGCAAGACGGTGTCTGGTGCGGTGAGCAAAGTATTCAAGAGGAGAGACAAATAATGGAAGGTGGCGGACTCACACTAATTGGTATGGCAATCTTTGCACCGATCGCGATGGTATGGACTATTGTTGCCATATCAGGATGGTTAATGCCCATACAGAAAAGCAAGCAGATGGATCTATTCGATGAGTAATTGGACACCCTGTGGATGCACACACAAACAACGTGCAAGTGGCAATGGTTGCCTACAATGCAATCCAGAATTTGCTTATGATCTCGCCAAGAGACTTGACTCGCTCTCAGCATTCCTACATAACTGTGCGAAAGAAGCACGCAAGGGTTACTACACCAACAACGAGCCAGGTGAAGAGCATCTAGATGAGCAGTGGATCGCAGGATACTGTAATGCCATTAATGATATTCTCTGGCACATAGGAGAGGAAGATTGTGATTGAACTTCTAGGAATCGGAGCAATTATGATGTCTCCGATGATATTCGGTGCCGTCTGTTTTTATTATTCAATCAAGTGCACGGAGAGTGGAGTATGAGTTCAATTTTTGATCTGGAGCAACAACTGCTACAGTTTGCTAATGTCACTGATGATATTGAAATGGTGACAAAACACTTCGTGGATGACCCTGAATGGGAAGGCATGGACCCCAAACTCTGTGATGCATTAATGAACAAGTATTTCGCAATCAAAGAATTGTATGAAATCAAGTTTCGAAACATGTGGGAAACTTTTGAAATCGTATGTAGGGAATATCATGACAAGTGAAGAAAAGTATACGTGGCATCGTCCACACAAGACCGAAGAGTGGTATGAGAATCAAATCTGTGAACAAGTGTGGGAACAGATCACTGAACACTTTGGTGTTGTCGAGATCACTGAAATTACACCCGAACAGATCAAAGAAGTTGAAGAGTGGCGTGAGGAGAATCTGAGCGAGTACAGTGTGCTACAGGTAGGATTCTCAAACTTCATTCAGCAGTGGGAATCTGAGCAGTGGGAACGAGATACCTCTCTGGACGATATCGGATGAGTTTCCGTAAACTGCAAGAAAGACTCCACGAAGAGGGATGGTACGTGGGTTGGAAACTGCCCTGCTGTCAAACTTGTGCTTGGTTGGAAGTAGAACATGATGACCTAACCAAAGTTCTGTTTAATCACGAACAAGATTGTGAAATAGAACCAGAACCACCAGAGTTTGAAACCGAAGAGGAAGAGTACGAATGGTGGGAAAACGTGGAGTGGGAACACAATACGCCAGAGCAACAAGGATATAGTTTGTTCTGTTTCGATGGGAGTAAAAAGGGTGTAAAGAACCTCAAAGAAATACTGCCCATCATTGAGGAGTGTGGTTGCGATTGGTCATGGGACAAAACAGGCAAGTCAAGAATAGAGATCAGTTGGGAGAAATAGTGAAATATATTGTATTAGTGTTACTCATTGGGGGGTGCAGTAATACAATAGAACAAAAACCTTGTATAGAATATGGATACAGACACGTAGAAGTGCGAGAAATTGAGCGCACTGGTGGACGAGGTTCTGGAATGCTTGTAGAGATAGAAACTATAAAGCATGAACTACATCAGGTTTGTTTGAGGACAGAAGGTTGATTAATAGCAAAGTAGTTAAGCACAAAGTGCACAGAGTCATACTACACGTTGAGAAAGCACTCCTTCTCTTTATCGTAGCAGGAACGGTGTGGGCATCTGGGTTTGATATTGTTGCCATGTTCAGTACGCAAGGTCGTATGGAACTCGCCGATCTCTTTCTCCTATTCATCTATGCAGAAATACTCGGTATGGTCGGAGCATTCTATAAAGACCATCGTATACCAGTGACTTTGCCTATCATCATTGCGATCACTGCATTGACTCGTATGCTGGTACTGACGACTAAAGAAGGTGCAGCAATAAACATTGTCTACGAAAGTTCGGGCATTCTTATTCTAGCAATTGCTGCCTTTATATTGACTCAAAAAGAGAGGGTCAGTCTAGAAAAACTAAGATTGAGAGAGAAAGAATAGTTGTCTTCATAACTAAATAGATACACAACAACAGGGGACACTATCATGCCAGCAACATTTTGGGGTGTTTGGTATACCAATGATGACGGAGAGGAAATATTGGTTTCTCTTCATACGATGAAACAGTATGCCGACAGCGAGAAAAATTCTCTTCAAGAATCTAATCTTAACATCACATATTTTGTGAGAAGCGCAGAGGTCGCTCCACATAAAGCAAAATTAGAGGGCATCCAATGAAGAAGATTTGGGATATTAAATTCAAGTCTATGAAATCAGGGAAGATGCACGAACGAAGAGGAGAACTCAAGGGGGAATATAACAACCCAGGATCTGATAGATGGGTTCTCTTATTGGAAGACGGTTCTCTTGAAGACATTTACAAGGCAACCGTCAAAGAAATGAAAGTAGTTGAAGAAGAGGTATAATTTAATATGATTGATGCTATGTTACCAGACGTCACTTTTTACATGCGTGAGCGTGATGAGTCAATTGGCGGAGAGAATCCATACAAGTGGGTTTACAAGACAACCAAAGATTTGTTCGCTGACAAGTGCGTCTTGATTATCGGACTTCCAGGTGCCTTCACCCCCACCTGTTCGAACAGTCAACTCCCAGGGTTTGATGCTATGGCAGAGCAGTTTACTGAGAAGGGCATTCAAGAAATTTGGTGCACTTCAGTCAATGATGCGTTTGTGATGCATCAGTGGAGTCAACATCAAGGTACAGAGAACGTCAAGATGCTCCCTGACGGTAACGCAGACTTTGCTCGTGGATTAGGTATGCTCGTAGAGAAACAGAACCTTGGATTCGGTCCTCGTTCTTGGCGGTATGTACTAGTCGCCGACAATATGAAAATCGTTGACTGGTTTGAAGAAGATCATTTAATGGACAATTGTCCATACGACCCATATGAAGTTACTACACCAGAAAACGTGTTTAGTAACCTTTAATGGACCCTTACATGCATACTCTTATCGCTGTATTCCTTCTCTGGATATCCTACTTTATTGGTAGAATTCTAGGTAGAGTAAAAGGTATTATGGACGGGAGAGCAGAGGGTGCTGAGAACCTGATCGATATACTAGATCAAGAGGGAACGTACAAAAGAGAAAACCTCTATCGTGCTGTGGAACGATGGACAATCAAAAAACTTGAGGAGTAGTTATAATGGCAAGCAATAACGTTGATATTTTCACCGCATATGTCGGTGAAATCGTAACCATGGTCTCACACATGGGAGAAGTTGTAGGAAGGATCAAGAGCAACAGTGGTACTTTTATCACCGTCGAGAAACCTCGACTATTTGTTTCTGCTGGTGATCAATCTGGATTTCTTCCAGGTGTATCTGCCACTGGTAAGCAAAACCCAGAGGAAGTGAGGTTTCATAAAATTGGAATCATTACGATTGTAGAAACAGAGCAGTCAATTATTGATGCTTGGATTCAACAGACCACCGGAATCGTAACTCCATGAGTGGACAGTGGGCAGGCGGAAAGGGCAGTGCTCGCCGACCTGAAGATTACGCAAAAATAAGTGCCAACTGGGACCGTATCTTTGAGAGGGATAACCCTCTTGAGGTAGGTTTTTGGGAACACGATTGTGTCGTTAAAGGTGAACTTTTTACAGCATTAGGCGAAGAATGCAGTTGGTGCGGTAAAAAGGAAACAGACGCATGACAGACGATATTTTCGATTTCGGGTTTACCGCTGTAGACCAAGAAGAACTCGATATCTTTCAAGAGAAGCAGGCAGAGATACAAACTGTATCTCAAACTGCTACACAATACGAGGCGAGGTTGGATAAATTGTATAATGCAATTCAACCACTCCTAAATAATCTAAAGAAGAATCCTGAAAAGGATTTTATTCTATGGCCAGATCGTTTGAGTAAGATTGAGGCATTTGAAACGATTCTGAATAACATTTATGAGGGTAACTGACCTCTGAATTGATTGGGCAAAACTTAGTTTATGTTTCCGCTATGCTGTATAAAAGGAAATATACATGGAAAGGGTTTTGCTCTGGGCATTTATGGTGCTCATGGCACTACACGCAGGATTATTATTAACTGCTTGTAGTACCGATAATCAATCCGTAGAAGATATTCTGTATGCTCCTGCTTCGACAGGACAAACGACAATATCATATTCAACGACCCCTTGTTCACAGGGGTCTTCTGCTTCCAATCGATTCAACTCGCTACTCGGTGCGGTACAAACGCAGAGAGGGAAGGAACCACCACCTGAAGTTGAACCGTGCGAACCAGAACCAGAGGTAACTGTACCAGAGTCTTGTCCTGCCTATCCATCTTCAACGAATCATCCTTGGTATGATTATCTAAATTGCGATGGGCAACTACAGCGAACCGAGACTGATTTCATGTTCAGTCCTGACCGTGAAGACATAGACATCGTAAAAATATTAGTGGTGGTTGATTCTAGATTACCAACGGAAGGTTTGTCCATTGAGGAGTTTGTACAGAATGAGTTTGATTTTGCCAACCAAGTTTTACAAAAGTCCCGAGTTTACTTGCGTCTACGAATAGCAGACATTCGCGTACTGGACGTAGATCAAGATAGAAATCTGACATACAACATATGATATTTTGGTGCAGACTCAAGAGAGTTTTCAAACGTGACTCAGTGGCAGGTAGAATCTGATGCTGACTTGGCATATCTGTTTTTGAATCCAAGGATTAATCCTACTGCCTGTGGTGCTGCGTATCTCGATGCGACTGGTGGATTTAAGAACTCTCGGGGTGCTATCCAGTGTTATCAAAACAGCACGTATTCAAACGACCAGTTACGATATTACAATCGTGCCAATGAAACGTTTGTGCATGAGGTCGGACATAATCTAGGACTGGACCATGACTGGGCGAATGCAGGTAAGTTTGGGAATATCTTTGAATACAGTTATGGATATGTGATCCCTGGAACAATAGAGAATTATCCAGACGGCACAAGATTCAATGGTTGGGGCACGATCATGAGTTATGCGGATGAACCAACAGGCAAGTTTAGTGACCCAAACAGATGGTTTCAACTGCCCGATGGTACAAGTAAAAAGACAGGCACTGGTGGTGGTTGTTTCTGTGTGGACCCAATAGAACAACAACCACCACCCACCAATGCTGTTGAGCATCTAAATAGGGTTCGATATGTTATGAGTCAACTGGCAGAGAACAGAGCGCAACCAGCATTCTTTGATCCGGATCGCGAAGAGGAACCTGCTCTCTGTATATTCTAGTTGTATAAATAAAAGTGAGTTCGCGGGATGGCAGTCCCCAACTCTCTAGACACAATAACAAGAGAGAAATTTATGTCCAGCACAAACTACTTATATTGGATACACTATCCATCTCATACCGACCCTCGTTCTGAGGGATATATCGGAATCACCAAAGACCCCTACCATCGAGAATGGCGTCACCGCAACAACGCGGGGAACCCCATCGCATACAACGCAATGAGGAAGGGAGCAGTATTCTCCGTCCTCGAGCAGTATAACACACGAGAAGAAGCGATCTCTCGAGAGATAGAGTTACGTCCCTCCGAGAACATTGGGTGGAACATACGCGAAGGAGGAGGCGACCCACCACCTATGACCAAAGAACTTGGTGCTTGCCCAGAGTTTCGCAAGGCAGTGTCAGAAGGTAGAAAGAAAGAATGGACAAAACGAAAAGCAGAAGGTTTTGCACACAAAAAGATAACTTGCAAACACTGCGATAAGGATATCGGTTCCACTATGCATGCAAAGCACGAAAGAACTTGTCTTTTCAATCCAGATGTGTATAATAGATTACCTGAGTGCGAAAATCGAGATTGTTCCAACAAAGTAACCAAGAGACCAGACAGGACTCGTTTTTGTTCCCATGAATGCGCGAGAAAGACAAGATATGAAAAGCGAATTACCTAAAACATGTAAATCCCCACTTCGTTGGGTCGGCGGTAAGTCGCGCGCAACCAAAACACTCTTTCAGTTCTTTCCTAGAGAGATACATGAATACCGCGAACCATTCCTGGGTGGCGGGAGCATGGCAATCGAGTTTACTCGGCGATATCCGGATATCCCTGTGATCGTCTCTGACTTTGATCCACTGGTTTATAACTTCTGGAAAGTGTTGCGGGATGAGGGAGCGGTATTGCTAGACAGATTACTCTTTGCCAAACTCAATGCGAAGGACGTTGATGGGCATAGAAAGTTGTTCGAGGAGGCGAGAGCAGTCCTCTCTCAAACGATCTCTAACGAACTGGAGTCAGCATACGCCTTCTTCATCGTCAACAAATGTGGGTTCTCTGGTCTCATGAGCGGTGGTTTCTCCGAGCAGGCAAGTCGATCTAATTTTAGTGTCAATAACATAGAAAATCTTGCGCACTACACCAAGCACATACAAAACTGGAGCATACAGAACGCTGATGCAAATGATATGCTCAGCAATCATCCGAACACGCTGGTGTATCTTGATCCACCCTATGCCAGAGTTGGTAAAACGGGCAAGAGTTTTCTGTATGGTAAAGACGGTGACATGCATAAATCTTTTGATCACGATCGATTTTGTGCTTCGGTTCACGCACACTCTTCTCCGATGCTTATCTCTTATGATAACAACGAACTAATCAAATCAATGTATAGTGACTTTTATTCTGAGTCATTCATGCACACCTACACGCTGCACTCTGGTAAAAACTATCGTGCGGATGAATCCAAACGCAAAGAATTGGTATTATGGAACTATGAAGATCAGCGAACTAGCATTATCTGACCCAGAACTGTTACACAACGAGTGGAATGGTCGAAAAATTGAAGAACATAAAATTGGTCTGCTCAAATTCTCTGTGCATTCATATTCACACATTTATGATTACATTTTCTCTGAGGTCGAAACCACGCAGGTATCCATGATTGAGATTGGTATTTCTGGTGGTTGGTCTTTGCTCTGCTGGGACCGTTATCTTCAGAATCCAGAGAGTAAAATCATTGGCATTGATCCATTGCCTCAGATGCTCGCGAAGATCGAAAATCCAGAGGAGATTCGTGGTAGAGATTCACCAAGGGAGTTCAAAACGATTATGCGTAATCGTATGCTCGCTGACGTCTCAAAGAAATACAGTGATCGCGTCTTTCTTTGTTATGAGGATGCGTACACGGAGGAAACGGTTTCTGGTTTTCCTGACTCCTCCTTTAACATTATCATCGATGATGGAAGTCATCGTCCCAACGACAAACTGTTTGTTCTCAATCACTACTGGAGCAAAGTTCGTTCTGGTGGTTGGTTGATCATTGAAGATTACATGTCTCATCAAGATCTAGATATTCTCATGCCCACGGTTTTCAATCTACCGCAAGTGGTTGAGCGCATCATCTATGATGGCATCACAAAGGACAAAATATTTCATCCTCATAACGATACACAGGAGGGCATCATCGCACTCCGTAAATTATGAGCATTTACTCTGCTGAGCATTCATTGTGTTTCATACACATTCCCAAAACCGCTGGAAGTTCTATTGCGGCATGGTTAACCAATCACACGGATGCTTCACATTATATGAAAACATCATGGGGTGCGAAGCACTTTGATCAGGAACGCACCATGCTCGAGATGAAAAAAAGGAACATCGTGGTGAATCATTGGTTCACCTGTGTGCGTAATCCATGGGATCGTATGGTATCCACGTATTCCTATTATCGTCGACGAAATAAGATGCGAGATGCTTCTGGGAAAGTGCTCACCTTTGATCAGTTTATACACGATGAGCATCCTTCCGGATGGTGCTGTTCTAAAAAGCAGCAGCATGCGTACTTTGATTCGAGCATCACCACCGTGCTTCGCTTTGAAAACCTGCCCACAGACTTTGAAATGATTTCAGAACTCGTAAACAGAGAGGGTAAACTAGGGCACGTCAATAAGTCTGGGCATGAGGATTATCGTTCATACTATAACGAAACCACCAAGGCGATCGTTGCAAAACGTTGTGAACGCGATATATCTCTGTTTGAATACACCTTTTGAGCGTAAATCTAGAACCCTAAATAATGAAAAACAACGTAAAGCAAGCGATTATAGAGTCCATGACGGATACACTTATTGCGACGCTGTATTCCTTTCCTGTTAACTTTATACTCGCTTCCATTGCGGTAAAATACTCCTGGTCGCCTATTGAAATCACCGTCTATTTTACTTCAATCTTCTTTGTTATTGCTGTATATCGTAAGACAAAAATTCGTCTCTATTTCGAATCAAGGAAATCAAGATGAAGCATCATATAAAGGCAATACTCGCAACTTTTGCTTTCGCTCTTTTCTCTCCTATATTGCTCTGCCTTATTCTGGCAATGATTTACTCTTATATACATGACACGTCAAGGTATCATGATGAATCATGATCTAGATGTACCAATAGACTATCATCTAAAGCAAACCAGTACGATTATCTGGTGGTTATCTCCCTATAGAGATGAAAACTATACATGGAAACATGGTTATCGTAAACTGATTATACACAAAGTATCAGAAAAAGAGAAACAAGAATACATCAAAAGAATGTATTCGTTCGAGTAAATCCATTTCGTCTCTGTTTATAGGCAATCCTTCTCTTCTAATCATCTATTCGCCTCTCTTTCTATACAAACAAAAAATCAAAAATCCCTGCAAGATACAGGTCAAAATCCATACTATAGGTCAAAAAAACCTATGCTGTAGGTCAAATATACCTGTAAATGCTGGATATAGAATATAATGGTTATGCTGGTGGGGAGTGTGTCGGATGTATATCGCTCGGGTTGGATGTATATCGAGTGTGTGGGGATGGTGGAACCCCTAT